>Glacier_p1__coassemble_636_pt1 | contig 21072 bp, 16 predicted proteins | sample Glacier_p1__metabat2_high_PE_023 | metagenome-assembled genome bin Glacier_p1 | reverse complement strand
GTTCTTTATAATCAAACTGTTCTTTTTCCCTTCATTCCTGAAAGACAAGACCACAGAGGAGAAGCAGGACTATGTAGGCAATGAACTGGTTATAAGAGCATCGGACTCATATGCGAAATAACTAATCAAACTAACTTAATAAAACTTTATTTTATGATTGAAGCTATTGACACTTCTTTGATTGACTGGTCGAGGGCACAGTTTGCCTTGACGGCCATGTATCACTGGCTGTTTGTTCCGCTCACATTAGGCCTTGCGGTGATAATGGGAACAATGGAAACAGTCTATTATCGCACGGGTAATGAGTTCTGGAAACGTACAGCCAAGTTCTGGATGAAACTGTTCGGAATCAATTTTGCCATAGGCGTTGCTACAGGACTTATTCTTGAGTTCCAGTTCGGAACCAACTGGAGTAACTATTCGTGGTTTGTGGGCGACATCTTCGGTGCCCCTTTGGCCATAGAGGGAATATTGGCTTTCTTCATGGAGGCTACATTCATAGCCGTGATGTTCTTCGGATGGGAGAAGGTTAGCCGACGCTTCCACCTTGCATCCACATGGCTCACAGGACTTGGAGCTACGGTTTCGGCATGGTGGATACTCGTTGCCAATTCGTGGATGCAATACCCTGTAGGAATGGAGTTCAATCCTGACACCATGCGCAATGAGATGGTGGACTTCATGTCAGTGGCATTCTCGCCGGTGGCTGTTGTCAAGTTCTTCCATACAGTGATAAGCAGCTGGATTTTAGGAGCAGTGTTCGTGGTGGGAGTGAGCTGCTGGTATCTGATAAAGAAGCGTGAGAAAGAATTTGCCAAGGCAAGCATAAAGGTGGCCTCCGCGGTAGGTCTGTTCGCTTCAATCGTGACTGCTGCAACCGGCGACCAGTCGGCATATCAGGTGGCACAGGTTCAGCCTATGAAACTTGCATCGATGGAGGCACTTTACGATGGAAGTGCGCATGCCCCACTTACTGTAGTAGGTCCTGTAGAGATACCGGAGATGCTTTCCGTACTTGCCACACACAGTACAGACGGATTTGTTCCGGGTATAAACGATATAATGAAAGGCGGATATGAGTTGGCAGACGGCACTAAAGCTCTCTCTGTAGATGAAAAGATTGTGCGCGGAAAGATGGCCATAAAGGCATTGGCCGATTACAGACAGGCTAAAAAGGAAGGTGACACCGCAGTTATGGAGTCCTCACTCTGTGTACTTGATGAGAATATGCCGTATTTCGGCTACGGATATATAAAGGATACATCCACACTCGTACCGAATGTGAATCTCATGTTCTGGTCATTCCGTGTGATGGTAGGTCTGGGAATGTATTTCATCGTCCTGTTTGCCGTTCTGATGTTCCTTACCTGGAAGAAAACATGCAATGTGGACTACCACAACTGGCTGCTGTGGTTAGGACTCTGGAGTATCCCTCTGGCATATATCGCCAGTCAGGCCGGATGGATAGTGGCAGAGGTTGGACGCCAGCCATGGACCATTCAGGATATGCTGCCTGTGGATGCGGCGATATCCAAACTTGAAACAGGCTCCGTGCAGACCACATTCTTCATATTCCTCATCATGTTTACCGTCCTTCTGATAGCCGAGATAGGAATTATGCTGAAGGCTATAAAGCACGGTCCTGAGGATAAATAACACTATATGAATCTGATAAAACATTATTTACATTTGATATGGAATCTACATATATATTCTTACAGCACTACTGGTGGTTTATAGTATCACTGTTGGGCGCAATACTGGTGTTCCTGCTTTTTGTGCAGGGAGGCAACTCTCTGATTTACCGTATCGGTCAGACAGAGGAAGAGAGAAAGATGCTGATTAACTCCACAGGCAGAAAGTGGGAGTTCACGTTTACCACTCTTGTCACTTTCGGAGGAGCATTCTTCGCATCATTCCCGTTGTTCTACAGTACAAGTTTCGGAGGAGCGTACTGGCTGTGGATGATAATACTTTTCACTTTCGTGCTTCAGGCGGTATCGTATGAGTTTCAGTCCAAGCTTGGCAACCTGCTCGGTCAGCGTACATACAGATACTTCCTTATGCTGAACGGTGTGATGGGACCGCTGCTTCTCGGTATGGCTGTTTCTACATTCTTCTATGGCTCAAACTTTGAGGTGACAAAGGATAATCTGACAGAATTGGGCATGCCTGTCATCAGTTCATGGTCGAACGGATGGCACGGGCTTGATGCCTTTGCAGAGCCATGGAATCTCGTGTTGGGTATGGCTGTATTTTTCCTTGCAAGACTTCTTGGAGGAATGTATTTCATCAACAACATAGATAATGATGCGATAGAAACCCGTTGCCGCCGACAATTGGTTTCCGATGCAGTGCCTTTCCTCTTGTTCTTCCTGGCATACGTCATACGCACATTGCTTAAAGACGGATTTGCGGTAAATCCGGAAACTCAGATGATAGCGTTGGAACCGTACAAGTATTTCAACAATTTTGTGGACATGCCATACCTTCTTGTGCTCTTCCTGCTTGGGGTTCTCTTTGTGCTTTATGGTTTGGGTAAAAGCATACTTTCGCTTGCATTCAAGGGAGGTATATGGTATTCCGGCATAGGAACAATTCTTACTGTTCTGTCATTGCTGCTTGTTGCCGGATATAACAATACGGCATATTATCCTTCGCTGACGGATATGCAGAGTTCGTTGACAATATCAAACAGCTGCTCCAGCCTGTTTACTCTCAAGACCATGGCATACGTGTCAATTCTGGTTCCGTTTGTATTGGCATACATATTCTATGCATGGCGTGCCATCGACCGCAAGCCAATCACTGCAGATGAGATAAAGAATGATGACCATGCATATTGATGATATTTCAGTAAATATATAAAGAAATGTGCCGGACAACAGCTGTTCATTACAACTGTTTCCGGCACATTTCGTTTTGGGAAATTACATTTCGTTTTGTGTTAAAATGTATTATCCCAAGAGTACTTTCTGTATAGCCTCCTTCAATGCAGGCTTAGGCATAGCGCCCTGGGCCATCTGCGGCGCACCAGTCATAGGTACGAAGAGCAAAGTCGGTACGCTGCGTATAGCGAACAGTCCGGCCAGTTCCTCTTCCTGGTCGACATCGATTTTGTAGATATCTATCTTTCCGTCGTATTCTTCAGCCAGTTCGTCCAGTACCGGAGCAAGCATCTTGCAAGGTCCGCACCATGTGGCATAGAAGTCTATCAGAGCAGGACGCTCACCTAAGAACTTCCATTCGTTAGGGTTAGTTTCATAGTTGGCCACTTTATTCAGGAATTCTTCTTTAGTCAGATGTTTTGCTTTCATAATCAATCAATTTATGTGTTATTACTTTATTATTTATTAGGGTTGTATGTCTTTACTATATCCTTATATATAGGCTTTGTCTTTTGGCTTGTTCCACATCCGCCTCCCGAGCAACAGCATGACTGGTTTATGACAGCCATGAATGCCAACAGCAATCCAAGAGTTGTGAGAAAATGGTCGTCGGAGTAAATACCGTATATTGTAAATCCTGCTCCGGACAGAAGTCTTATCAGTCGGAATATGTCCCAGTTCCTTAATAATTCGTTCATGGTAGTAATCGTTTATTGTTTCTGATGCAAAAATACGCCGCTTCCGCTACACCGACAACAGATTATTTCTATCTTTGTATAGACAAAATCTATTGAACCATGAATTTACAACAGATGGAATATATCGTGGCACTTGACAAGTACCGCCATTTCGTACTTGCAGCCGAGGCATGCGGTGTGACTCAGCCTACACTTAGCGCTATGATTCAGAAGCTTGAAGAAGAGCTGGATGTGAAGATATTCAGCCGCGACAGAAAGAACATTGCCCCAACGGCCATTGGAGAGAAAATAATACGTCAGGCACAGATCGCACTGAATGAATCGCAGAGGATAAAGGAACTTGTTTCGGACGAAACAGGTACTATGAAAGGCAGTCTGAGGATGGGAATACTTCCCACTATTGCGCCGTATCTGGTTCCGGACTTCATTCATCATTTCCGTAGTGCCCATCCCGATGTAGACTTGTTTATAGATGAGAAAGAGAATGCCTCCCTCGTGCGTGAGCTCCGTTTCGGCAACATCGACATAGCCATTTCCACCTTGCCGGAAGATAGGGAAGGGATACTTGAGATACCGGTCTATATAGAAAAGTTCGTGGCATATTTCTCGTCCGGGTGCAGTCAGGCCCAGAAGATAATAGCAAGCGGAAATCTGCCGGCCGAGCATATGTGGATTCTTAAGGAGGGACATTGCGTACCGAACGGTGCGATGAACTTCTGCAAGAACAAGGATATAGGAAACCATATCTACGAGGCCGGGAGCATAGAAACACTTGTCAGAATAGTGGACCGCAACGGCGGATATACCATTATTCCGGAGCTTCACATTCCTTTCCTGTCCGATGCTCAGAAGGAAAACGTAGTGCATCTGAATGTCAATCCTCCTGCACAAAGATGTATCTCCATACTTATAAAAGATGATTTTATAAGGGAGCGTGCCGTAAATGCCGTACTGGAAACTCTTAAATCAATAATTCCGTCCTATATGATGGAGGAAAGGCTGAGGAAACATAAGATAAAACTCCGATAAGAACAAAGCGTTACACGTACGTGTTACGCTTTCTGTGTCGAGGAATTTCACTAAAGGTTTAAGTTCATCTTGGGATAAAAATCCTGAAAACCTCCATTTACATATCATCCATTGACAGTCCTTCATATTTTATTTCCGAAACAGCTGTTTCGGAAATGGCTGTTTCGTAACTTCATTCGCCGTTCATTATGCGTTTATTGATTTTATTTCACTTCACCGGGTTTGTATATAAAAAAACGATTTTTCTAAAAAAAAATTGTATTTTAGTACCATTTTTAGTATCTTCGCATAAAACTAAGAACTATGGGTTCAAAAGAGAAACTGATAGAACGATTCAAAAGACAGCCTAAAGATTTCACATATGATGAAGTGGTTAGGTTATTTTCTATATTTGGATATACAGAAAGCAATAAAGGCTCTACTTCATGGTCAAGGGTGGAGTTTGTAAGTGAAAACAAAGAAAAATCATTTATCATGCATAAGCCTCACCCTTCAAACATAATCAAGTCGTATGTAATGAGACAACTTTTAATGTATATCAGGGATAACAGATTAATTGAACAGTACGAACAAAAAAAATAGTATTATGGGAATGATGAGGTACAAAGGCTATACAGGCAGTGTCGAGTATAGCGAAGAAGATAATTGTTTATTTGGAAAAGTTCAGGGATTGGATAAAGGTACGTGTATCCTTTACGAAGGTAATACCGTTGACGAATTAAAGGCAGATTTTGAAGAATCGGTTGATAGCTACCTTGAAAGTTGTAGAGAACGTGGAGTTGAGCCTAAGAAACCATATAGCGGTAAGCTCAATTTACGCATGACATCGGAATTGCATTCTCGTGTAGCTGCATTTGCAGCAAGCACAGGTATGACTATTAACGATTTTATTAATAAGGCTATTATTAATGAATTGGAACATGATTGTGTAATATAAAGACCTATCTTTATGAACTTTATCTACTGAGAGTCACCTTAAATGGACTGATACTTTTATACTGCAAGTTTTACACCTGCTAAACTTCAATAAAAAATATTAGGATAATTTGATACCATTTTATATTTTTGTGGGTATTAATCACATAATCATTTAAATAACAAATAATCATGGGAAACGAAGAATTAATAAAGCTTTGTACTGAGAAAGCTCAGAGATGGTTGACTTCTGCTTATGATGCTGAAACTCAGGCAGAAGTAAAACGTATGATAGAAAACGAAGACAAGACTGACCTGATTGAAGCGTTCTATAAGGACCTTGAATTCGGTACAGGTGGTTTGCGCGGTATTATGGGTGTAGGTTCAAATCGTATGAACATCTATACTGTGGGTGCTGCTACTCAGGGCTTGTCAAATTATCTGAATAAATGCTTTGCCGGCAAGAAAGATATTTCTGTAGTTGTTGGTCACGACTGCCGTAACAACAGCCGTCTGTTTGCTGAAATCTCTGCAAACATCTTCTCTGCAAACGGTATCAAGGTATATCTTTTCGACGACATGCGTCCTACTCCTGAAATGTCGTTCGCTATCCGTCACCTTGGCTGCCAGAGCGGTATCATCCTTACTGCTTCACACAATCCGAAGGAATACAACGGCTACAAGGCATACTGGGATGATGGTGCACAGGTACTTGCTCCACACGACAAGGGTATCATCGACGAAGTAAACAAGATTTCTTCTGCTGCTGATATCAAGTTCGAAGGCAACAAAGACCTTATCCAGATTATCGGTAAGGATGTGGACGATGTTTATCTGGAAAAAGTTCATTCTATCTCTATCGACCCTGAAGTTATCAAACGTCAGAAAGACCTTAAGATTGTCTATACTCCTATCCACGGAACAGGTATGATGCTTATCCCTCAGGCTCTTAAGATGTGGGGATTCGAGAATGTTCACTGCGTTCCGGAACAGATGGTCAAGAGTGGTGACTTCCCAACAGTAATATCTCCAAACCCTGAAAATGCTGAGGCTCTTACACTTGCAATCAACCTTGCAAAGAGTATCGATGCTGATATCGTTATGGCTTCCGACCCTGATGCTGACCGTGTGGGTATGGCTTGCAAGAACAGCGATGGCGAATGGGTACTTATCAACGGTAACCAGACTTGCTTGATTTTCTTGTACTACATCATCAAGAACCGTATCGCTATGGGTAAGATGAAGGGTAATGAATTCGTTGTTAAGACTATCGTTACTACTGAACTTATCAAGGCTGTGGCTGACAAGAACAATATTGAAATGTACGACTGCTACACTGGTTTCAAATGGATTGCACGTCAGATCCGTCTGAACGAAGGTATCAAGCAGTACATCGGTGGTGGTGAAGAAAGCTACGGATTCCTTGCTGAAGATTTCGTTCGCGATAAAGATGCGGTTTCTGCTTGTGCTCTTCTTGCTGAAATCTGTGCTTGGGCTAAAGACCAGGGCAAGACATTATATGATGTATTGATGGATATCTACGTTGAATACGGCTTCTCTAAGGAAGTGACTGTAAACGTAACTAAACCGGGTAAGAGCGGTGCTGACGAAATCAAGGCTATGATGGACAACTTCCGTGCATGTCCTCCTAAGGAACTTGGCGGTTCTAAGGTTGCTCTCGTTAAGGACTACAAGACTCTTAAGGCTACAGGCGGCAACGGTAATGTAACTGACATCGATATGCCGGAACCATCTAACGTACTTCAGTTCTTCACAGAAGACGGTACTAAGATTTCTGTACGTCCTTCAGGTACTGAACCTAAGATTAAGTTCTATATGGAAATCAAGGGTGAAATGGCTTGTCCTAAGTGCTATGCCGGAGCATGTGCTGACGCTGAAGAAAAGATTGAAGCTGTCAAGAAATCTCTTGGTATCTGATATCATTTAAATTGCTTTTAAACATCGTTTAAATACTGTTTAAACAGTGTTCGAATAATATTATAGACTGCATCGGATGATGATTGTGAGAACAATATCGTCCGGTGCAGTTTATTTTTTGTTAAAATCGTAATAATCATAAGTCTATGAGTGTAGAAAATGCATTACCTTTGCATCCCGGTAAAAAGTACAGGATATATGGCAAAGTCTAAAGAGATGACATCAGGGGCTCCTCTGCCTCTTATACTGAATTTCACGGTTCCGCTTTTATTGGGAAATCTGCTTCAGCAGACATATTCGTTTGTCGATGCTGCCATCGTGGGTAAGTTTCTTGGTATCAATGCATTGGCATCTGTGGGTGCCAGTACGTCTGTCGTGTTTCTTATTCTTGGTTTCTGCAACGGATGTTGTGGCGGTTTCGGTATTCCTGTGGCTCAGAAGTTCGGTGCGCGCGATTATGTCACCATGCGCAGGTTTGTGTCTGTCAGTCTGAAACTGGCAGGGGTGATGTCTGTTGCCATAGCTATTGTTACGAGTCTGCTTTGTGCTTATATCTTGAAATGGATGCAGACGCCTGATAATATCATGGAAGGAGCGTATCTATATCTTTTGGTTACTTTTATCGGAATTCCGTGTACTTTCTATTATAATCTTCTTTCCAGCATCATACGTGCGTTGGGCGACAGTAAGACACCGTTCTGGTTTCTTCTTATATCTACAGTACTGAACATTGTTCTCGATTTGGTCTGTATCCTTGTGTTGGGATGGGGTGTTGCCGGTGCAGCCATAGCCACGGTAGTTTCGCAGGGAGTATCGGCGCTGATGTGCTATAAGTATATGTACCGCAAGTTCGATATTCTTAAGACTGCTCCTGCTGACAGACGTTTCCGACCGGAACTGGCAAAACAGTTGCTCTACATAGGTGCACCTATGGGACTTCAGTTCTCCATAACAGCCATCGGCAGTATAATGCTTCAGAGTTCCAACAATGCCTTGGGTACTGCATGTGTGGCAGCATTTACGGCAGCCATGAGGATAAAGATGTTCTTCCTCTGTATGCTTGAAAGCCTTGGTATGGCAATGGCTACATATAGCGGACAGAACTACGGAGCAGGAAAACCGGAGAGAATATGGCAGGGCGTCAAAGCATCAATGTTGCTTACTGTTGCTTATGTAGCAATGGTGAATCTGGTCTTGTGGAACTTCTCAGAAGAGATAGCGATGTTGTTTGTTGATGCCTCGGAAACAGAAGTATTGGCCGATACAGCATTGTTTCTGCATATATCGGCTTCATTCTTCATCTTTTTGGGTATGGTATGCATATTCAGATATACCATTCAGGGAGCAGGTTATACCCAGCTTTCTATGCTTTCCGGTGTGGCAGAGATGATAGCACGTATATTGGTGAGTGTGGTAGCAGTTCCTATGTGGGGATACTGGGCAGTCTGCTTCGGCGACCCTGTGGCATGGATGTTTGCTGTAGCCTTTCTTCTTCCTGCATTCAGATATGTTTATCGCAGATTATGCCATATCGTGGAGAAAGAGAAAGCTCTGCATACCGTATGATTTAGTTTTTCACTTTCATCCTTTTCCAGATGCATCGCGGTATGAGTTTCCAGAAGAATACCAGGATGCTGTACTTCCAGTCTATTATGGCTACCCGTTTATTTCTCCTTAAGGCTTTTACTATCAGTCTGGCTGCATATGGTGCTTTCATCAGCATAGGATAGTTCTTGCCGTCGTTAAGCAGGTTTGTAGCAACGAATCCGGGACGTATGTCTGTGAAACGGATATTCAGTTTCTGCATTCCGGCAAGCTGATCGAGTGCATCTATATATGTGTTCTGGAATCTCTTTGTTGCAGAATAGGCTGGTGCTATTCCCAATCCCTTTGTACCGGCAATTGAACTAATCACTGCTATGTGTCCTTTGCCTTTCTCCTTGAAATATCTGAAGGCTGTGCCTACCAGTCTGGTAAATCCTGTTCCGTTTGTCTCAAGTGTATTCAGTTCTATATCAGCGTCAAGTCTGGCATTCTGATATCCTATGCCCGAACTGTGGAAATACATGTCCATACCGCCAAGTTCGTCAATCAGAGCGAGGAGCGCTTTGTCAGAATTGCTGTCCTTTACGTCTATAGCTTTTATGCATACCTGTTCGGGAAATTCCGATTGTAGCTTTCTTAAATTCTCTTCCCTGCGGCCTGCCAATCCTAATTCCCAGCCATCTGAAAGCAGAAGTCGTGCCACCTCATATCCTAATCCTGAAGTGGCTCCCATTATCACTGCGCGTTTCGTATTGTTTGTCATTGCTATTCTTTATCTGTTTGATTTGATTTCGTAAATAAACTCCTTGTATTCAGGGATATTACCATTCTTTCCCAGATAATATCTTGATATCATAGGCATCTGCTCGTTCAGACTGATGAACTCCTTTCCCAGGTGGCTGCAGAAAGCCATATACGCATTCCTGTTTGCCATATTTCCCGCATCATCCCTGTAAATGGTGATATAGTGGTTCATAAGGCGTGCATGTACTAACTGGTTTATGTGCATTGCGAGATGCCTTGCTTCGAGAGGAGATATACTGCCCATAATGTTCGACATATTGAAAATCACAAGTTCCGGAAGTATGGAATGCGATTTCCAGAATCCGTCGCTTACAGCCGTGATGCGTGGATACAGACTCCATTTCACATGTCTGTAGCTTTCTGATGTCAGGAATCTCTCGCTTGCCTTTCCCATCTCTTCCGTAGGATATATTCCCAAGTAATATATATCCGTATGATTCAGCTGTCTGCACAGGTCGATGAATGCCAGTCCCGATGCGGCAGACTCGTATGATATATCGCAGAATACCACTCTGCCCGATACATTGCGTATGGCTTCCCTGAGCCAGCTTCCACAATCCTCGTACATAGCCATGGCAGCCGAGTATTGCTTTCTCATTTCGTGGAAGTTGAACAGTAGGGTATAGTCGTCGGTTTTCAGTCCGTGTAGAGAGTTGAGATCCGTTCTTCCGTACGAAATCACTTCTTTGGCACGGGCGATATCCATTCCTGACAGAGAGGTATTTTCAGAATATTGCTTTTCTATTATATCCATGAAAGCCTGTTCAAATTCCGGCTTTATGGAATACGATTTCTCGTCCGTTTCCCAGTTCATATCGTACGAAGGTATTCTGAAGTTACCTTTGCAGAAATCTTCCGTATCAGTTTCTATAAATCCGTTGTTCATGCGGATATATTCCATCAGCTTGTAGAACGTGATGCTTGCGCTGAGAACTTGCGGATTACCTGTCAGTATCATCTGCTTTCTTGCGCGTGTGATGGCTACATTCAGTTTGCGGTCGATGATGGCATCTTCCTCTCTGAATGTATTCGATGTCAGGAAGTTAAGCTGGCTGCTGTTTCTTACGGTGAAGGAATATATAATGATATCCCTCTGGCTTCCCTGATATCTTTCTACAGTGTCGATGGAAATATTCATCAGTTCCGGAATGCCGAGAGATGAAATCTCCTTCCTTATCATTGCTATCTGGTTGCGGTAAGGCACAATGATTCCTACCGTCTTGTCTGCATCGAAACAGTTCTCCGTCAGACCGTAGATTCTTTTCAGCAATGCCGCTATGATTCTTGCCTCGTTAATGTTTGCCTTGTCCGACGATGCGGATATGTTTTCCGGGGTAGGTGCAGTGATGAAAACCATTCTCCTTGAAGTAAGAAGCCTTTCTATCATGTCCGGATTTTCCGGTATGTCAGCATACGGCAATTCCTCTTCCTGATGGGGTAGAGGTACACATTCCAGACACTCACGGCTGTAGAATGTGGTGTTCGGGAATTCAGCTATGGCCGGGTGCATTCGTCCCTGTTTCCTCAGTACGCTTTTAGCCCTTTCGTCACTCTGCCTGTACAGTCTTTCGAACAGTGAGTTTCTGCAGTCATACAGTCCTATAACGTTCAGAAGCAGGTCTGTTACCTTGGCACATTCCGCATTCTGGAGTGCGATGGCAGGCAGCTGTTTGTAATCGCCTATAAGCACAAACTTGTCTATGGCATTGTTGTTGCCACTTCTTGCGGATAGTATTCCTATCAGGTCCGGTTCAAGAATCTGTGAGGCCTCGTCTATTATTGCCATATCGAAGTGCTTGATATCAAATAGATTAAGTCTGTTATTTATGGAAGTAGTCGTTCCTACGAATATCCTTGTGTCCGAAATCTTCTTTTTGATGTCAGCAAGTTTCGGACAGTCCTCCAACTGGTTTTTCAGCAGGAAAGGTTCGAATCTTCTGTCGCACGACATTTCATGCCCTATGCGGATGAAAGGCGTTTCGGATGCAATTCCCGAATCGACAAGCATACTGCAAATCTCGTCTACAGCCCTGTTGGTATACGATAATAGCAGCAGAGATGTATTCTTCTCCGAAAGAGCTTCTTCCACCATAAACCTCAACGCGCACGAAGTCTTGCCCGTACCAGGAGGACCGACAAGCAGGAAATACTCCTCTGCCTGTTTCTCCTTTAGGATGATTTCATCAAAGCGTCCGTAACTGCCGTTCAGCTTTATTTTGTCATTGAACGACGGCTCCCTGCTTCCTAAGAGAAGCTCCTTTCTGTCCGTGCGTGCCGACAGGAAAGAGAATAGTCCTCTTATCCCGGCCGATGCCGAAACGTCCGATGAGTCATGTTCGATGGCAAAAGTTTCGTCATCGCCACCTATTATATCCTTGTTCTGCTGTCCGTTTCTCAGTATTATGGTAACACTGTCATGAGTGATTTCCGTAATGTTGCCTTTCATAAGAATTTCTTTTCTCACGTCAGGCTTATCAGTGTACGGATAGAATATTACTATATCTCCCTTTCTGAAATTAGGCAGAAAGTCTTCTCCCTGCACAGGTATGCTGAGTTCTATCAGGTCATACCCCTTGTTGGGAGAACTCTTGCGTTTGTCCCTTATTTTCAGACCGGTAAGAATGTTACCGTTTTCTATTTTCTCGGCCAATGGAGTGTTCCAAACCGAAGCAAAACCTCTGGAAGAGTCGTCGTTGCCTCCAGTGCGCGAGAGTACAGATTCCTTGCATATGAAAGTAAAGAATCGCTGGAAATAAGCCTTTTCCAGTGGCGAACAATGTTTCAGTGTCTGAATGGTTTTATACAGTTCCGGCTCCTGATAGTCGGTCCAGAGCTTGTTGTGCACTTGCAGCTCGTTCAGCAAGTCAGTGTCTATTTCTTCCGTTACTTTCGAGATAGCTCCTTCGCTGAAAGCCATTTCATTGCACACTATCATGTTTCTCAGCTTGATACTCTCGCGGAAGAGTTTGTCCGTGAAATGCTCTATTATAAGTCCGTCCGTATATTTGGAGTAGAGCAGGAAGGTCTGCATATCCTCAGTAGCTTTTCCGAAGTTGTACATCAGAACGCCCTGATACAGCATCATCTGTATGAAATGGTCTTCCTTATGCCTCCTGTTGTACTCGTCCTTTTTGCCGGCCTTCTGTTCTATAAGGACCTTGAAGTCTTTTTGCAGCAAGTCCACACGTCCCTGCAAACCAAGTTTCTCGCAGATGAACGATGCTTCCAGCATGACCTTGTTTCTGTCGAACGAATGTATGCTGTGCGGCAGTTTGTCGTTTACGAAAGAGCGTATATTCATCATCTGTGTCTGCGCCATGGCATGAAAATTCTCCGGTGGGGTACATGTGCAGAAATCAAGTGCCGAAGCCGAGAAGAATTTCTTCAGACTGCCGGCATATGTCACAGGCTCTGTATTCTTCTCGTTGATATAGTCATCGAGAAACTGTCCGGCAAGATTACCCATGAGTATGTGGTGTGTATTTACCTTAGGCTTTATGCGGCTCATGAAATAGTTCAGCGGATGATGTCCGTACTCTCTGAAGCATGAAGCCAGCGAACTGATGTCGATAAGGAAATCCGGGTGGAGTATTATCAGCTCCGGTATATAGTGGTTCTCTTCGTCCACCTTCACTCCGAGCAGGTTTATCTGCATGTTCTCTTCCAGCAGGTCGTTCAGGTACAGCATGTCGCCGTTGAATCCTCCCTTGGCATAGTTTATTACTATCATCGGGTCCTCGTCGCTGTCGGTTGATGCGAAAATAAGATTCTCGTTCCAGCTGTTCACCGATGCTCTGACGTATGGTATATGCGAAAGGCGTGTCCCGCTGTACGGACGGTTGGAATGTGGTATCTGCGGAAGTATGGATGCCGGAATGTCCTCTTCAAAGCCTAACGATATGAATCTCACTATAGCCCTGAGGTCGTAGAGATACTCATTCATGTCCGGCTGGAAGTTGTCACCCATGGCCGAGTTGCAGTTACGCCTCATGGTCTGTATGGCATATCTGTCCGATGGAGTCATCTTCTTTTCCTTGCAGATGAAGTCCAGTCTGGAGAACATATTGGCGAATGAGGCCGTCACTCCCGTAGTCAGTTCGTATGATGCCTGTTGCAGAACCTTATATAGCAAAATGTACTTAGCCCGCAGGTTGTCTTGCGACGCTGCGGGCTGAGTATGTATTTTTTCTATTCTTTGGAAAAAATCAAAAGACTGTATGTCGATGTGTTCCGGTCTGTCTGTCATTTTTTATTGTTATTCGTCTTCTGTAGGAACAACACTCAGATTATATATCAGGTAAGCCTTTTCCAAGTTATTATATTCAGGTTTCTGTCCTTTATATTTATCCGTTACATCTTTTGATAATGTCATCTTTTCTTCCGAGAGATATAATGTGAATGTTTCACTTTCTGATATTGTAATCTTGAATGTCGATATCTCCTCACCGTTTCCAGGATTATAGGATTTTGTTTCAACGAAGCTTCCGCTTTTGTATTGAGAACCTTCCGATGACAATATTTTTACTATACCGTTGGTGGAATTAGTATATTGGAAGTCGAATTTTCCACCGGCCTTGATATCAGATTCAGAGATTATCAGATTTACAAGCTCTTTCTGAGTACCAACAGTCAGGTCGTCACCTTCCACTGTAGCGCTTACGCTTTCTACATTGTAGTGTCTGTCCTTTTTCTCTACTGTCACAACGAATCTGCTTACGTTTTCCTCGCTGTCGCTAATATTAAGATAGCTGCTACCCTCATTTACAGGTGTAATCGAGATTGTATTTCCGTCGTATGAGAATTTGAATATCTCAGTATCTTTCTTGTTTATGATTTCAGGAAAGTATTTACCGTTCCCGCCTTTTATATTATATTGCTCACCATCTGTAAATTTAGTAAGCTTTATTGTGTCATTGTTTGTGATAACAGTCTTTTCATCCTTGCTTGTCAGTGTGATAGGAGAGTAACTGTCGCCGCATGAAGAAAGCGAACTGATAAAAAATATACTTGTCAGAACAGCCAATGCTGAAAATAGATTTCTTTTCATTTTTACCTGGTTTTATTGTTAATACATCGCAAAGTTATAAGATTATGTGAGAAATCAAAAATTACACACAAATTATTTCTTGCCGAATTCATTGTCAATCTTCAGCAATGATGTAACCCAGAACGTGGCAGCCGTGCATATCATTATCCAGATGAAGAACATACGATACCCCATTGTTTCCTGCAGCCAGCCGGCTATCATTCCCGGCAGCATCATTCCCAAAGCCATAAATGCCGTACATATTGCGTAATGTGCAGTCTTGCTTTCCCCTTGCGAGAAATAAATCATGTAAAGCATATATGCAGTAAAACCAAAACCATATCCGAATTGTTCGATGAAGATGCACAAATTTATAACCGGCAGACTGCTGTGCTGGAAGAAACTGAGATATACATAAACGATGTCGGGCAGCGATATAGCCCATACCATAGGCCAGAGCCATTTCTTCAGGCCGTGGCGCGAAACGGCTATTCCTCCCAATATACCACCGAGCGTAAGACCTATCACACCCACTGTCCCCTGTGTGAAACCTATCTGCTCTGTGGTCATTCCCATACCGCCATTTTCTATAGGGTCGAGCAGGAAGGGGATACCCATTTTGGCCAGTTGTGCTTCAGGCAAACGGTAAAGCAGCATGAACAGTATGGCGATAGCTGCCTGTTCCTTCTTGAAAAAAGAACGGAATGTACCTGTGAAGGATGACAGAATACCTTTTGAGCCATTGCTGTTCACTTCTATATCCGACGACGGACGCGGAAGAATCCATTTGTGATACATCCACAGCCCGATGAACAGTCCTGCAAGGATGTAGAAAGTGATGCTCCACGCCCGGCTGATACTTCCTCCGCTGCTTTCCAAATATCCGGCAAGCATAATCAGTCCCCCTTGCCCTGTGATAGTGGCAAGACGGTAGAAAGTACTTCTGATACCTACAAACAGAGCCTGTTCGTGTTGCGTAAGCCCTATCATATAGAACCCGTCGGCAGCTATGTCGTGAGTGGCAGAGCTGAAAGCCATCAGCCAGAAAATAGCAAGAGTAGTCTGCAGGAACGAATCCGTAGGAATGGTGAAAGCTATCCCGGCCAGTCCGGCACCAATCAGCAACTGCATGGCAGTTATCCAGTAGCGCTTGGTCTTTATGATGTCTACAAACGGACTCCAAAGCGGCTTTATAACCCATGGCAGGTTAAGCCAACTGGTGTAAAGAGCCACTTCAGTGTTGGAAATCCCCATTCGCTTGTACATCACAAGCGATATTATCATAACGGCCACGTAGGGCAGCCCTTCGGCAAAATACAGCGAAGGCACCCATGCCCATGGCGAACGTGTTTTCATTGTTTTATTCATTTAATAAACTCTCCTTATTTCAGCCCCCTTATAATAGTGTAAAAGAATTTTATCGTAGGAATATCCCTTTTCCCCCATCATGGCGGCACCTATCTGACACAAACCTACTCCGTGTCCCCATCCGGCACCGGTGATGACAAACTCATGAGGAATACAGTCCGGACCATCGGTCTTATCCACCACAAAAGCCGAGCTGAACAGATGACTTTCCGACAATGCACGTCTTATTTCCAGTTCCTTACCTATTATCATAGTACGCAGCGTTCCGACAATTTTCAGTCTGGAGATTCTTCCCGACTTACCCCTCTGCATAGGAATCAGGTTCTTTATCGCACCGAAGTCAATTCCCGTTTTTCTGTGAATCAGTTCCGATATCTCCTTTTGCGAGTATATCACTTTCCAGCGGTAGAAATCAGTCGTTTCGCGGTCATAGTTGTTAAGTATCTGTTTCAGAACCTTTTCGTCGTGTGTATTGCAGAAAGCATCAGGATTGCTCCGTATCCATTTGTCGGCATTCTCCTCTATGCTCAGGTCCGGTACAGAATCGCAGTCTGCATTGTCCGCAACCGGTTGCAGATATGGATAATCCTTGTCCTCCCAACAAGTATCGAATGTTTCCGATACCCCTCCGCAGCATTTTGAGAATCTTGCGTCGCAGATGTCATTGCCGTACATAAGTACCATACCCTCAGTTTCTTTCACCGCCTTTGCCACCGACGGATTGGATGCCTTTGTTATCCCCTGATACCTCTGACAGTGGTCGTCGGCACATACATCGAAAAGCGTATGGTCCTCGCGGTCGTACCATCTGATTAAGCTGTTTTCATCTTCTGTACAGTTCTGTTGTAAAGATTTATGTACATTCTTCCCTCTGTTCTCAATCTGAGCCAAAAGCCAGCTTCGCGATATCACCGCATGCGATTTCAGAAATTCCAATGACGAAGTGGCGCACATCTCGGACGAAATCACACTCACTAAATAATCCTCCACCGGCAGAATGTTTACAGCTATCACGTTTCCGCCGTCAGTAATCAGCTTCAGCTTTCCGGTGAAAGTCTGCTCCTCCTGCCTTTCCCAGTGGTAGGAGATACCTATTGTGACATTGTGCAGCGTAAACGAGCAGTCGCCGTTCTCAGGCACTATTTCTACTGTTTCCGCTTCACCCTTGCCGAACAGAAATTTACCGTTTCCGGTGGCAGAAACCCTTTGCAGTCCGGTTAGCACCGTTCCGTCAGGAGTCAGGAAACTGCCGTTCAGTGTGAATGATATCTCTTTTCCGGTTATTATACCTACGTTTATATATGGTTTTTCCATGATGAAACTTCTTTGTAAATCCTTGTTATGTCAGCCTCATTGATTTTTCTGAAATCCTCTTCGCGCGGAGTTACTATAAGTCCGGCCATGTCCAAAGCACCCGGACTGACAAGAATCTGTTCCTCTCCCTCGGAAAAATAGCACGACGGTCTGTGTGCCTCCCTCGGGAAATAAGCACAAATGAATCTGCCTTCGTCATCCCTCCATGCAAACATATTGTATCGCGGTTCTGGTTCACCTTCGTGTACAGGCAGAGAGTCTAAATAATTGAAAAACAATGCTGTATCGATATTCCCTGAAAGCGACGTGAAAACCTTTATCGGACAGGCGAATCCGTTTACGGAATAAGCCTTACATACATCGCCGCTCTGTATTCCGGCAATATCATCCTCTATGGCTGATTTGAAAATCTCATTCCATTGTGCGATAAAAGGAATATCCTTCTTTCTTGCAGCCTGGAAATGAAAATGGTCAGGAGCGGAAGCACCGCATTTCGCACCATTATAGAAGATGGCATATCCCTGTCCGAAATAATCCTCTATCTTTTGCAGAATCTTCATTGGCAACTGCATTTCAGCCTTGTCGGCAAGTGTCTGAGGAATGTGCTCTTCCGAAGAAATGGTGAGATGTCCGGGCAGGATAGGATACGGGTTTATCCTTATGCTGAATTTCATGCCGGCATCAATACTGATGGAATCCTGTTCCTCAGGTTTGTTCTTCGTGCATAGGAAGCACGGACGCGCATTGATGGACGATTTGTCCAGTTTTGCCAGAGTAGACACAGCCCTTGCAGGATTGAACTGCACTTTAATTTCATTTCCGTTTATATTTAAACATTTCGTTTTTATATCCTTCAATGCTTCATGATTCTTGCGGCATAGTTCCCATTTCTTAAACTGTGTGTCAGTAAATTCGTCGGCTTCCTTTTTTGCCTGTCCGCGTCGCATATTTATTTCGAGAGTCCGCAGACTGTCCTTGTACGCATTGTTCTGGTTTATTTTCTCTATGCTCAGTGCTGCATCCGAGTTTCCTTCCCATCGGCGGCACAGATATACCACATCATAAATCCTTCCAATCTTATAATTTCTCGAGAAAGCCAGTCCGAGAGCATAATCCTCGCCATAGCTTGTGTTCGGCACTCTGATTTCACGCAGCAGCGGAGTATAGAAAGCACGCGGAGCACCCAATCCGTTTATGCGCAAAGCATTGTTATGTCCGTTCCCGTCAGTCCATTCCTTGTGGTCAATCACCCCCGGCGGCAATGTCTCAAGACTGAAGTTGGTCATTCTGTATGAGCCTATCACCATGGCACACTTCTCAGTACGGAACTTGTCTACAATGGTTTGCAGAGTTTTAGGACTGCTGTAGAGGTCATCGCTGTCCAACTGAACTGCATAGCGTCCGCATTCCGGATGGTCAATTCCCATGTTCCAGCATCCTCCAATACCGAGGTCCGTACGTTCCGGAACTATATGTACCACCTTCTCGTTGTCTTTGTATCTGTCAATACACTCAGTCGTTCCGTCAGTAGAATGATTGTCTATAATTATGACGTTGAATTTGAAATCCGTTTCCTGTTCCAACACCGATTTAATGGCATCGTCTATGGTCCTCACCCTGTTTCTCACAGGAATAATCACGGAAGCCTCGCATGAGAAATCCCCCTTTTCAGTATCTATAAGTCTTGTTCTTTGCGGCAGATACGCACCTATTTTTCTCAGATGAAAGGTAAACGCCTCTTCGCGCTCTATCTGCACATTGCGGTTGCGCGGGTCTACATAGTCGAACTGTTTCTCTCCCGATTTTCGCAAATCATTCTCCACCTCGGTGTAGAGAAACTCCCTTATATGTACAATCCTCGCAATTCTTGAAACAGCGAGCCTTAAAGAGTAAAGTCCTGAGTAATAATACTCCTTCTGTGCCTTAAGACTTTCCGCAGCCCTACGGAGAATATCTGTCCTGAACATTATCAGCGAGCCGAAATCGAAATCGTCGCGTACGCTGCCTTCCTGGTAGTCGATGACCGGATGAGGCGCACAGACTCCCTCTTTCATAATGTAATGGTCGGCATACGCCATGCCGGCACATTCAGGAGTGAGATAGTCCGCCATACGCTCAATGGCTTTATATCCGAGATTCAGAGGATAAGGTTTGGTGTACAGCAGAACAAAATCCGTATCTGCCATACTGCATATCCTTCTTATCCCTTCCGAAGTATTTATTTCGTTGATTCCTACATTATATATATGTTTCACCGGTCTGCATCCTTCCGATATTCCCTGTACGGAAGAATTGACCGCTTCATTATCCGAAACAGCGAAAAAAGTTATATCTTTGTCCATAATTCATACCAATTTCTGTTGCTATTGCAAATATATAAAAGTACGTTGGCATTTGTTATAAAATGTATCAATTTTTTCTGCCGGAAATGCCGTATAAAAACGACGAGGCGTTTTAAGTCAAACGACGAAGCGTTTCGGAACGAATGACGGGGCGTTTTTTTTCGAGATTTGAAATCGTACTACAATAGATAATTGTGACAATTTTTGTAAAAACATTGAGTATATTATCTATGTCTTTCGTATAAGCTAAAAAATACAAACTTATAGATATCATGAAAAGAATATTATTCGCAACGGCATTTTTATTGTCATTACTGGTGGTAAATGCGGGCAACAACAGGAAACTGCTGTACACCGGAGAGCTTGTTTCCTCCGCAAAACAGAAGATGGAGAAGGATTCATTGATGCAGAAAGCATGGAATGAAATAAAATCTGTGGCTGATGCTCAGCTTAAACGTAACTCTGTAGATAAGTTGGATTATCTGTCATTGGCATATATAATGTCAGGCGACAAGGCAAAACGACCAAAAGCAGCTCCTTACAATAAGTATAAGGGCGACAGACATGATGCTTTCTGAAGAGATGGCTATGCTGACGGAAGACAGATACAGGCAGCACAGAAACAAGAAGATGCAGTATATAGGTTTCATGCAGAATGGCGAACTTACGGGGTATAATTCGGCTTCGCACGTAAAAGCTGCATTAAGATTTCTTCCTCATGAAGATGGGCTTACTTTCAATATCACCCCTGTGTTTACTGATTCATTGAGAACCGAACTTAGTGATGACAACACTGGTGGCAGGATTACGATGGATAGAGTATGCGGTCCGGTAGAAGTTATTAATGATACCACTTTCAGAGTAAGTTTTTACAGGATGGGTATGTATAATCCGCGTCGTACGGCAGACATAACACTGCTGGCAAGTAATTGCGGTGACAAGAAATATAAGGGAGCTGTTCAGGAGTTAAGTCTTAAAATCACTTACAGAAATACTGGTGGCAAACGTCAGTACATTATGTTCCCGGGTATAGAAGATATATCTGCCGGAACAAAAGAAGTAACCCTGAATGCTGTTTCGGATTGCGGTCTTCTTGTTTCATATTATGTGTATTATTGGTTTTCTATATTTATGTACTTTTTATATTCAGAACCTTCGTACGGTGGGTCACCAAAACCTCGTGAGTTAATGGCAATATCAAAGTG
>Glacier_p1__coassemble_587_pt1 | contig 22278 bp, 18 predicted proteins | sample Glacier_p1__metabat2_high_PE_023 | metagenome-assembled genome bin Glacier_p1 | reverse complement strand
CGCCTTTGGAGTTATCAGTGCCGATTCAAAGGTCAGTTCCTTGTGCTTTTCGTATTCGCGTGTAGTGAGGGCGGAAATATAGTTGTTCAATTCGAATGAAGCCCTGTCTTTTCCTTTGCTGCATCCCTTTGCCGGATTCCAGTTCTTTAATGGAACGCTTCTCTGTATTCTTATTTCTTCATATTGCCCGTTGATGGTAATCCTCATTAGGATTGGAGCCTCGCCATTTTTCAGCAGTTTTGTTTTCAGAACGAAAAATAGAATGTTCATTGTTCCTTGTTTCATGATCATTTTCTTTTTGAAGTTGCACATTCGGTTATTTCGTCAATCCTGAATGGAGCGGATGGCTGGATAGAAATGTTAAATTCGGTGGCTTTTATTATTGCCGGCTCTAAAAAAACACCGTTTTTTGTTTCTGTTCCCATTATCCGCTTATAGGTACAATCATTACCATCGGATAAGAAAGCCTGTAGCAGACGTTGTATTTCATCCGTCATTCAGTAGGGTATGCAAATGTAGAATTTCATCCCTGAAAATGATTCACGCAAATCGTTGAGAATAAGTGAAGTATGGTACATGTCGGTGGTTTTTTCATGGGACTCAAAAAAAGCCACCGAATCAGCAATTTTTTATTGCACCAGATTGCATATTTTTGCGGACAGTACATAAAGAAAAAACCGCTGAAATAACTGTATTTCAGCGGTTTTCATGATTTTTCGTTTTGTAAAAGTGGTGCCACCAGGAATCGAACCGGGGACACAAGGATTTTCAGTCCTTTGCTCTACCAACTGAGCTATGGCACCATTGTTTCTCGTTTGCGGTTGCAAAGGTATATCTTTTATTTTAAACTCCAAACTTTTTTGAGAAAAATATTGCATTATATGGCTTTTTATTGAAAAAAACATATTTTTCAGTCTTGAATATGTTCGTCCTTTGTAAATAATAGATAGATGAAACAGTGATTTTTTTTTAGAAGTTTGTTTGCTGGTTTTTATGGTTGGATAGTGAAAATAGTTAATAATATAGGATGAAATGAATAAAAAAAGTATTAATATTTTGTAGTACAATATAATATTTATATCTTTGCGAACGATATGGATGAAAGGTGGAGGGGCAATCAAGCTCCTCTTTTTTATTCTTAATAATTTACCCATGATAGATAAAAACGTAGTAATTGGTATTGTATCGAAGTGGCTGGAAGATAAAGATTATTTTCTGGTTGATGTAACCGTTAGTCCTGACGACAAAATTGTTGTAGAAATTGACCATGCTGAAGGCGTATGGATTGATGATTGTGTAGAACTGAGCAGATATATTGAATCTAATCTCAATAGGGAAGAAGAGGATTATGAACTTGAAGTAGGTTCTGCCGGTATTGGTCAGCCGTTTAAGGTTATACAACAATATTATATACACAAGGGCAGTGAAGTAGAGGTTCTTGCTAATGACGGTAAAAAGTACAAAGGCGTTTTGACTGATGTAGATGACAATCAATTCTCAATCACAGTGCAGACTAAAATTAAACCGGAAGGAAGTAAACGTCCGAAATTGGTGGATCAGTTGCTTTCGTTCGCTTACAATGAAATAAAGTACACAAAATATTTAATTAGCTTCAAATAATTATGGCCAAAAAAGAGGAAACTGTAAGCTTGATTGACACGTTTTCGGAGTTCAAGGAGCTGAAGAACATTGACCGCACCACAATGGTGGGAGTATTGGAAGAGTCTTTCCGTAGCGTAATTGCTAAGATGTTCGGTTCGGATGAAAATTACGATGTGATAGTAAATCCTGATAAGGGAGATTTTGAAATATGGCGTAACCGTGAAGTCGTAGCTGATGAGGATTTCACTAATGCCAACAGACAAATCTCACTTACAGAAGCAAGAAAAATTGATGCTTCTTATGAAGTTGGTGAGGAAGTTACGGATGAAGTTATCTTTGAAAAATTCGGACGTAGAGCTATCTTAAATCTGAGACAGACATTGGCTTCTAAAATCCTTGAACTTGAAAAGGACAGCTTATATAATAAGTATATTGAACAGGTTGGAAAAGTTGTCAGTGCAGAAGTTTATCAGATTTGGAAGAAGGAAATCCTGATGTTGGATGACGAAGGTAATGAATTGCTCTTGCCTAAGACAGAACAGATTCCTGGCGATTTCTATAGAAAAGGCGAAACTGCACGTGCGGTTGTTGCCAGAGTGGACAACAGAAACAATAATCCTAAAATCATTTTGAGCCGTACTTCCCCTGTTTTCTTGCAGAGATTGTTTGAACAGGAAGTTCCTGAAATAAATGACGGTATCATTACTATTAAGAAGATTGCACGTATTCCGGGAGAAAGAGCTAAAATTGCTGTTGAATCATACGATGAGAGAATTGACCCGGTAGGAGCATGTGTAGGTGTGAAGGGCTCAAGAATACATGGTATTGTGCGTGAGTTGCGTAATGAGAATATTGATGTAATCAACTATACATCTAATATTCAGCTGTTCATCCAGAGAGCCTTAAGTCCTGCAAAGATTTCATCAATCGTTATGCATGAAGAAGAGAAGAGGGCTGAGGTTTACCTGAAACCGGAAGAAGTGTCTTTGGCTATCGGTAAGGGTGGTATGAATATTAAACTTGCCAGTATGCTTACTGAATATACGATAGATGTTTATCGTGAACTTGATGAAAATGCAGTAGAGGATGATATCTATTTGGATGAATTCAAGGATGAAATAGATGAATGGGTAATCAATGCTATCAAAGGTATAGGTATTGATACAGCTAAAGGTGTATTGAACGCTCCAAGAGAAATGCTTATCGAAAAGGCTGACCTCGAGGAAAATACTGTAGATGATGTGTTGCGTATTTTGAAGGTTGAATTTGAATAATCATGGATACAAAATAAAGAATGTGCAGAATTAAAGCTGTTCATTATTTATTTTATTTAATGCCGGTTCTGCCTTATATATTGTTTGATGACTATGGGCCAGTTAATTCATTTTGCTGGTTTGGATTGTTAATTTTAAATTGTTAATTGAATTTTATGACGATAAGACTTAATAAAGTAGCAAGAGATTTGAATGTAGGGATAGCGACAGCTGTTGACTTCTTGCAGAAAAAAGGATACAGCGTCGAGGCTAATCCAAATACAAAGATTACAGAGGAACAGTATGCAGAACTGGTTAAAGAGTTCAATAAAGACAAGGATTTGAAGTTGAAGTCTGAAAAGATTATTCAAGAGCGTCAGAATAAAGAACGAAATAAGGCTTCGGTTTCTATTGACGACATTGCAGGTGATGTAGTGAAAGCGGAGACTGTAGCAACAGAAGAAGTGCGCCAGAAATTTAAACCGATTGGGAAAATTGATTTGGATAGCTTGAATAGAAAAAAGAGTAAGCCGGCTGTGGTTGAAAATGAGAAGAAAGAAGTTAAAGAACAGGTTGAGGCTGAAACAAAAATGACAGAAGAAGTGAAAGCGGAACCTGTACAGGAGAAAGTGGTAGAGGAGAAACCGCAGGAACAGAAGCCTGTAATAATAGAGGATAAAGAAACCAAACACGCGGATGCAGAAGCAAACGAAGTTATAAATAAGCCGATGGAAGAAAAAAAAGAAGAAGCTGAAAACAAAATAAATGATGACGGTGTCTTTAAAATCCGTCCTACAGAGTTTAAATCTAAGATTAATGTTGTCGGACAGATTGATTTGGCAGCATTGAACCAGTCTACACGCCCGAAGAAGAAATCGAAAGAAGAAAAGCGTAAGGAGAGAGAAGAAAAGGATAAGATGCGTCAGGAACAGCGTAAGCAGATGAAGGAGGCAATTATCAAGGAAATACGCAAGGGTGATGAAAAGTCAGAAAAGAGCGGTGAGGATACATCTAAAAAGAAGAAACGCAATAGAATAAACAAAGAACGCGTAGATATATATAATGCGCAGCCGGCACAGTCGCATAACTCTGGTTCGAAGAGTGAAAAAGCCGGTAAAAATCAGGGTGGCGGAAAGAACTCCGGTAAGGAAAAGTTCAAGAAACCTGTAGTAAAACAGGAAGTCAGCGATGAAGATGTTGCTAAGCAGATTAAGGAAACTCTTGCACGTCTGACTAACAAAGGTAAGAACAAGGCTGCCAAATATCGTAAGGAAAAACGTGAAAATATCCAGAATCGCCAGCTTGAGCAGGAAGAACTCGAAATGGAAGAAAGCAAAGTGCTTAAACTTACTGAGTTCGTTACTGCAAATGAACTTGCCAACATGATGGATATATCTGTTACTCAGGTCATCTCTACATGTATGAGTGTGGGTATCATGGTTTCTATCAACCAGCGTCTTGATGCTGAAACTATTAATCTTGTAGCTGAAGAATTCGGATATAAGACTGAATATGTAAGTGCAGAAGTTGCACAGGCTATTGAAGAAGAAACCGATGCTGAAGAAGATCTCGAACCACGTGCTCCGATTGTTACTGTGATGGGACACGTAGACCACGGTAAGACTTCATTGCTTGACTATATCCGTAAAGCTAACGTTATTGCCGGTGAGGCCGGTGGTATCACTCAGCACATCGGTGCTTACAATGTGAAACTGGATGACGGTCGTCGTATCACATTCCTCGATACTCCGGGACATGAGGCGTTTACAGCGATGCGTGCCCGTGGTGCTAAGGTTACTGACGTGGTTATCATTATTGTAGCTGCCGATGATAACGTGATGCCTCAGACTAAGGAAGCTATCAACCATGCTATGGCTGCCGGAGTGCCTATCGTATTCGCAATCAATAAGGTTGATAAGCCTAATGCTAACCCTGATAAGATAAAAGAAGAACTTGCAGCCATGAACTTCCTTGTAGAAGAATGGGGTGGTAAGTATCAGTCGCAGGATATTTCTGCCAAGACTGGTCTTGGTGTTAAAGACTTGTTGGAGAAAGTATTGCTTGAAGCAGAAATGCTTGACCTTAAAGCAAATCCTAACCGTAAGGCTACAGGTTCTATCATTGAATCGTCTTTGGATAAGGGACGCGGATATGTTGCTACAGTACTTGTATCGAACGGTACATTGCACGTGGGTGACATCGTATTGGCTGGTACTTCATACGGTAAGGTTAAGGCTATGTTCAACGAGCGTAACCAGCGTATGAAAGAAGCAGGTCCTGCAGAACCGGTATTGATACTTGGTCTTAACGGTGCTCCTGCTGCAGGTGATACATTCCACGTATTCGATACAGACCAGGAAGCTCGCGAAATAGCAAACAAGCGTGAACAGCTTGCCCGCGAACAGGGATTGCGTACTCAGAAGATGCTTACTCTTGATGAAGTGGGACGCCGTCTTGCATTGGGAGACTTCCATGAACTTAACATTATCGTTAAGGGTGACGTGGATGGTTCTGTAGAAGCATTGAGCGATTCGCTTATCAAACTTTCTACTGAACAGATTCAGGTTAATGTTATACATAAGGGAGTTGGTCAGATTTCAGAGTCAGATGTATCATTGGCTGCTGCTTCTGATGCCATCATTGTCGGTTTCCAGGTACGTCCTTCAAGCAATGCTGCTAAGCTTGCAGAACAGGAAGGAGTTGATATCCGTAAGTATTCCATCATTTACGATGCTATCGAAGAAGTCAAGGCCGCAATGGAAGGTATGCTTGCTCCAACATTGAAGGAACAGGTTACAGCTACTATCGAAGTTCGCGAAGTGTTCAACATCAGCAAGGTTGGACAAGTTGCCGGAGCTATGGTTAAGACCGGTAAGGTTAAGCGTTCAGACAAAGCTCGCCTTATCCGCGACGGTATCGTTGTATTTACAGGTTCTATCAATGCCTTGAAACGCTTCAAGGATGATGTTAAGGAAGTAGGTACAAACTTCGAGTGTGGTATCAGCCTCACAAATTGTAATGATATTAAAGTGGGAGATATTATCGAAACTTACGAAGAAGTAGAAGTAAAGCAAACACTGTAATAACAATATTTTAGAGTGAAAAGTGAGGAATGAAAAGGCGGCTCTGTCTGGCTTCATTCTTCATTTTTCATTCTTTGTTTTATCGGTATCTAAAGAACTTGAAAACGAACAAACTAATATAGCAATGATTCTTGAAGCCTTATCTTTGCAGTTAAGCGTTTTGGATTGGATTATTATCGCCATTATAGCAATAGGTATATTGTTAGGATTTATGAAAGGGGCTGTAAAACAGGTTGCAACCATAGTCGGACTTGTTGCCGGACTGTTACTGGCGCGTGCTTTGTTTTCGCAGTTGGGAGAAAGACTGGCTGTAGAACTTGGAACGTCAGTATCCGTATCTCAGGTGATAGCTTTTTTCCTGATTTGGATACTTGTCCCTGTTGTATTTCTTCTTTTGGCCTCCATGCTTACCAAGGCGTTGGAAATAGTACATTTAGGCATAGTAAACAGACTGTTGGGAGCATTGCTCGGAGCATTGAAATATGCCTTTATTGTAAGCCTGGCTATTAGCTTTTTAGAATATATTGACAATAAAGATGAACTGATAAATCGAACCGTTAAGCAATCTTCTTTGTTATATTATCCGGTGAAGGAACTTTCTGGTCTCTTTATTCCGACATTAAAGAATGTGACAAATGAGATTATTCAAACAGATATAATATAATTACATATGCAAGAAGAACCTAATAAATATGTAAAGGAACTGACGCAGGAGAAATATAAATATGGTTTCACTACTGATGTTCATACAGATATAATAGAAAAAGGGCTAAATGAAAATGTCGTTCGTCTGATTTCTGAAAAGAAGGGTGAACCTGAATGGCTTCTTGAATTTCGTCTGAAGGCATACAGATATTGGCTGACAATGGAGATGCCTACATGGGCTCATCTTAATATTCCTGAGATAGATTATCAGGCAATATCATATTATGCCGACCCTACGAAGAAGAAGGAAGGACCTAAATCTATGGATGAAGTAGATCCGGAACTCTTGAAAACATTCAATAAACTTGGTATTCCTTTGGAAGAGCAGATGGCATTGAGCGGAATGGCTGTAGATGCCGTTATGGACTCTGTGTCTGTAAAGACTACTTTCAAGGAAACACTTATGGAGAAGGGTATCATCTTCTGCTCCATGAGTGAGGCTGTCAGAGAACACCCTGATTTGGTGAAGAAATACCTTGGTTCAGTTGTAGGCTATCGTGATAATTTCTTTGCGGCTCTTAACTCAGCTGTTTTCAGTGACGGCTCTTTCGTGTATATCCCTAAGGGAGTGCGTTGTCCGATGGAACTTTCGACATATTTCCGTATCAATGCAGCCAATACAGGTCAGTTTGAAAGAACACTGATTGTGGCCGATGACGACAGCTATGTTTCATACCTCGAAGGATGTACCGCTCCTATGCGCGATGAAAACCAGTTGCATGCCGCTATTGTTGAAATCGTGGTAATGGACCGTGCCGAAGTGAAATACTCTACCGTACAGAATTGGTATCCGGGTGATGCCGAAGGAAAGGGTGGTGTATATAACTTCGTGACAAAACGCGGTATCTGCAAAGGTAATGACAGCAAACTTTCATGGACACAGGTTGAAACAGGTTCTGCCATCACATGGAAATATCCAAGCTGTATTCTTGCCGGTGACAATTCTACGGCAGAGTTCTATTCAGTGGCTGTAACTAACAATTACCAGCAGGCGGATACAGGTACCAAGATGATACACCTCGGAAAGAACACTCGTTCGACAATCGTAAGTAAGGGTATCAGTGCCGGAAAGAGTCAGAACTCATATCGCGGACTTGTACGTGTATCTGAAAGAGCTGACAATGCACGCAACTATAGCCAGTGCGACTCACTGTTGTTAGGTAGCAAGTGCGGTGCCCATACATTCCCATATATGGATATTCACAACGAAACAGCAGTGGTAGAGCATGAAGCAACTACATCCAAGATTTCTGAAGACCAGTTGTTCTATTGCAACCAGCGAGGTATAAACACCGAGGATGCCATAGGACTTATCGTGAACGGATACGCAAAAGAAGTTATAAACAAGCTTCCTATGGAGTTTGCTGTTGAGGCTCAGAAGCTTCTGTCAGTGTCACTAGAAGGAAGTGTAGGATAAAATAGATATATTATGTTAGAGATAAAAGACTTACATGCCAATATTAACGGCAAAGAGATATTGAAAGGTATTAACCTTACTGTTAAGCCGGGTGAAGTTCATGCCATAATGGGACCTAACGGTTCAGGTAAAAGTACATTGAGTAATGTGCTTGTCGGACATCCTGCATACGAAGTAACAAAAGGTTCTGTAACATTCCTTGGCAAAGACCTGCTGAGTCTTAAACCTGAAGACCGCAGCCATGAAGGATTATTCCTTTCATTCCAGTATCCGGTAGAGATTCCTGGAGTAAGCATGGTAAACTTTATGCGTGCAGCAGTCAATGAACAGCGTAAATATAAAGGTCTGCCTGCACTTTCTGCAAGTGAATTCCTTAAACTGATGAGACAGAAACGTGAAATCGTTGAGCTTGACAGCAAGCTTGCCAACCGTTCTGTAAACGAAGGATTCTCAGGTGGTGAAAAGAAACGTAACGAGATTTTCCAGATGGCAATGCTGGAACCAAAGTTGAGCATCCTTGATGAGACAGACTCAGGTCTTGACATCGATGCTTTGCGTATCGTTGCCGAAGGTGTGAACAAACTCAAGACACCAGAAACAAGCTGTATCGTTATTACCCACTACCAGCGTCTGTTGGACTATATCAAACCGGACATCGTACACGTACTTTACAAAGGACGTATCGTGAAGACAGCAGGTCCTGAACTTGCACTCGAACTTGAAGAGAAGGGTTATGACTGGATTAAGAAAGAATTGGGCGAATAATTGCCTGATTACTGACCGGCTTAAATAACGTTTAATAAGTGTTTAGATAGAAAACATGAAAGCAGAACAACAATATATAGACCTTTTCACCCAATGTGAAGCCATGATATGCCGCCATAGCGCAGACGTGCTTAACGCTCCGCGTGCCAAGGCGTTTGCCGACTTTGAGGTAGCAGGATTTCCCTCACAGAAGGTTGAAAAGTATAAATATACGGATGTCGCAAAGTTCTTTGCACCGGACTACGGATTGAATCTTAACCGCCTGGAGATACCGGTAAATCCGTATGAAGTGTTCAAGTGCGATGTTCCGAATATGAGCACTTCGCTTTATTTCGTGGTGAACGATACATTCGATACACATGATAACCCTGCCGCACAGCTTCCAGCCGGAGTTATCTTCGGAAGCCTGAAAGATGTGGCAAAGGAAAATCCTGAACTCGTGAAGAAATACTATTCGCAGTTGGCAGACACATCGAAAGACAGTGTTACTGCATTCAACACAATGTTTGCACAGGATGGTGTATTCATGTATGTACCTAAGAATGTAGTATTGGAGAAACCTATACAGTTGGTAAATATCCTTCGTGCTGATGTCAATTTCATGGTTAATCGTCGTGTCGTTATAGTTCTTGAAGACGGCGCACAAGCCAAACTGTTAGTATGCGACCATGCTATGGACGATGTGAATTTCCTTTCTACTCAGGTAGTGGAAATCTTCGTAGGCGAGAATGCCTATTTCGATTTGTACGAACTCGAGGAAACACATAACTCAACTATACGTTTCAGCAATCTGTATGTACATCAGGAAGCAAACAGCAATGTATTGCTTAACGGTATGACACTTCATAACGGTACAACACGTAATACATCAGAAGTGACTCTTGCCGGTAAGGGAGCAGAAATCACCCTTTGCGGAATGGCTATTGCTGACAAGAACGAGCAGGTAGATAACAATACATTCATTGACCATAAGGCATCTGACTGTACAAGTACCGAACTCTTCAAGTATGTACTTGATGACCAGGCTGTAGGTGCATTTGCAGGTAAAGTGCTTGTCCGTGAAGGTGCCCAGCGTACAAATTCACAGCAGACAAACAGTAATATATGTGCAACACGCGAAGCACGTATGTTTACACAGCCACAGCTTGAGATTTATGCCGACGACGTGAAATGTTCTCACGGAGCTACCGTAGGACAGCTTGACGAAAACGCATTGTTCTACATGCAGCAGCGTGGTATCAGTCTGAAAGAAGCACGCTTGTTGTTGATGTTTGCATTCGTCAATGAAGTTATCGACAAGATTCGTATGGAGGCACTAAAAGACCGTCTGCATCTTCTTGTTGAAAAACGCTTCCGTGGCGAACTGAACAAGTGTCAGGGATGTGCGATTTGTGGAAAATAAAAACACTATGTACGATATTCAGAAAATAAGAGAAGACTTCCCAATACTGTCAAGAACAGTATATGGCAAGCCGTTGATATACTTGGACAATGGAGCTACCACACAGAAACCAAAGTGTGTGGTAGATGCAATTGTCGATGAGTATTATTCTGTAAATGCCAATGTACACCGCGGTGTTCATTTCCTTTCACAGCAGGCAACTAATCTGCATGAGGCATCGCGTGAAACTGTGCGTAAGTTTATAAATGCGCGCAGTATCTCGGAGATAATCTTTACTCGCGGAACCACAGAGAGTATAAATCTCGTAGCTTCATCTTTCACTGATGCCTTCATGAAGGAAGGAGATGAAGTTATAGTTTCGGTGATGGAGCATCACAGCAACATCGTTTCATGGCAGATTCAGGCACTCCGTAAGGGAATAGTTCTGAAAGTTATTCCTATGAATGACCGTGGAGAACTGTTGATTGATGAGTACGAAAAACTGTTTACTCCACGTACAAAGCTTGTTTCAGTAGCTCATGTTTCAAATGTTCTCGGAACAATAAATCCGGTGAAGCAGATTGCGTCAATAGCTCATGCCCATAATGTTCCGGTGTTGATAGACGGAGCACAAGGTATTCCACACATGAAGGTGGATGTACAGGATATTGATGCCGATTTCTATGTGTTCAGTGCACATAAGATTTATGGTCCTACCGGTATTGGAGTACTTTACGGAAAGGAAGAACTTCTCGACAAGATGCCTCCTTACCAGGGTGGTGGAGAAATGATTAAGAATGTAAGTTTTGAAGGAACGACATTCAACGAGCTGCCTTTCAAGTTCGAAGCCGGAACGCCAGATTATGTAGGTTCTACTGCAATGGCAAAAGCGTTGGATTATGTATCTGCCATAGGAATTGATAATATTGCAGCCCATGAACATGAACTTACTGTGTATGCCATGCAGCGCATGAAAGAAATTCCTGGAATGCGTATCTTTGGTGAGGCGGAACACAAGGGAGGAGTTATTTCATTCCTTGTTGGAGATATCCACCATTTCGATATGGGTACATTGCTCGACCGTCTTGGAATAGCAGTCCGCACGGGACATCACTGTGCCGAACCTCTTATGCACCGTTTGGGAATAGAGGGAACCGTGCGAGCTTCATTCGGTATGTATAACACTAAAGAAGAAGTTGATGCATTAGTTGCCGGAATAGAAAGAGTGAGCAAGATGTTCGGATAAATATTGAGATTAATCATAAATCAAATGGCGTTTAAACAGTATTTAAAAGCTGTTTAAACGCCATTTAATGTTATATGGATATTGGATTAAAATCCAAGCCTCTTGAACTCACTCTCAAAATTAGGAGTGAAAACCTCTTTTCCCATGTTTGCCTTGATTTCCTCAATACTCCAGAATCTTCCTCCATCCAGTTCTTCAGAAGGATGTATTTCTCCGTCATAAACTGTCTTGTGGGCAAAAACAAGTTCTTTCTCGCGCGATGACTCAAACACGTAGTGCGTAAGAAGTTCAGGAGTGAAATCCTCTATTCCGAGCTCTTCCCTTACTTCGCGTTTCAGAGCCATTTCCACACTTTCTCCCAAGTCTATATGACCTCCTACGGCTGTATCCCATTTTCCCGGCTGTATGTCTTTCCATTCCGGACGTTTCTGGAGATACAGTTCTCCACGACTGTTGAAAACATGCAGATGTACCACCGGATGCAGCAGCTTGCTACCGCTGTGACACTCGCCTCTTGTAGCTGCAGACAGGATGTTTCCATCCTCGTCCACTACAGGGAACATTTCTTCGCTATTATCTTTCATATTATGATATCTAAAAACTGACAACTAAGAACTGACAACTGACAATCATCACGGAATCAGCAGTGACGAATCGCCGTAACTCAGGAAGCGGAAATCGTGCGACAATGCATAGTCGTAAATCTTTCTCCAATCGCCTTTCACGAATGCCGAAACCAGGAGCAGCAGAGTGCTTTGCGGCTGATGGAAGTTGGTTACTATGCGTTTCACAATCTTATATTCATATCCCGGAGCGATGATTATCTGAGTGCTTGTATGCAGAGCGTCCAGATGATTCCTGTCCATATAGTCGAGGATATTCTGCAGAGCCTGAATCGGAGTGAAGTTTGTCTCGTTTTCGTATGGCATCCATTGTTTAACATGCAGTTCCTCCTGCGATGCTTCAGGTCTTGACTCTAATATCACTCCTATATAGTACAGACTTTCTATCGTTCTTACAGATGTAGTTCCTACGGCAGTTGTCTCGCCTCCATGTTTCAGAAGTTTCTCAATGGTCTGTCTGTTTACGGAGATATATTCCGTGTGCATATCGTGTCCGGCTATTTCCTCACTCTTTACCGGGCGGAAAGTTCCGGCCCCCACGTGCAGGGTAACTTCTTCCAAATCTACACCCTTATTCCTCAGTGTGTCGAGCACTCTCTCTGTGAAATGCAGTCCGGCTGTAGGTGCGGCCACAGAACCTTTTATCTTTGAATACACAGTCTGATAAGTTTCCTTGTCGCTTTCCTGTGTCTCGCGGTTCAGATATGGAGGGATAGGAAGTTCGCCGAACACTTCAAGGATATCAGCAAAAGTCACTTCGCTGTTATCCCAGCTGAAGTCTATCCAGTGGCTTGTGCCGTGACATTCGCCTCGTGTGGCTGTCAGTGTAAGCGGTTTGCCTTTCACTGTCATTTCTTTGTGCAGCGGACCTTCTTTCCATTTCTTCAGATTGCCAACCATGCAGAGCCATGCCGAGTGTTCCGTCTGCTGGAAGTTCAGTACATAGTCGTTTGGCTTTATTGGTTCAAGACAGAATATTTCTATCAGTGCACCGGTCTCTTTTCTGAAATGCAGTCTGGCCTGAATAACCTTTGTATTGTTGAAAATCATCAGTGAGCCCGGTTCGATATATTCCGGCAGTGAAGTGAAGACTCTTTCATCTATCTCGCCGTGCTTGTAAACCAACAGTTTGGAACTGTCGCGCTCTTTCAGCGGGAATTTTGCTATTCTTTCCTCCGGAAGTGGATAGTTGTAATCGCTTATCTTTATGTGTTTCGTTTCTTCCATCTGTGTAGTTTGTTCAATATTTTCTGCAAAAGTATAAAAAACTTTCGTATCTGCTTAAAAGTAACTACTTTTGCTTGAACTATAATACAGAAAGAATATGAAAATAGGAGATAAAGTACGCTTCCTCAGCGAAGTGGGAGGCGGTATAGTAAGAGGTTTTCAAGGCAAGGACACAGCCTTGGTGGAGAGTGAGGACGGTTTTGAAATACCTATGCTGATAAAGGAATGCGTGGTTATTCAGACCGATGATTATAACATCCCGTTGAAAACAACATCAAAACCGCAGCAGGCACCTGTGGAGGACGAAGAAGAGGAAGAAGATGACAGACCGATAACATATCGTGCGCCTGAAATCAGAGGTAACGATGTGCTTAATGTATATCTGGCTTTTGTTCCGCATGATATAAAGGCTATTACTACAACAGGTTTCGATGCGTATCTGGTGAACGACAGTAACTATTTCATCGACTATATCTATCTTTCTGCCGAAGGAAAGAGTTGGACTCTGAGAAGTCGTGGCACTGTCAAACCTAATATGAAACAGGCTCTTGAGGAATTCGAGAAGAAAGACCTTAATGAGATGGAACACGTGGCAGTACAGATTATCGCATATAAGGACGACCGTACCTTCCTTCTCAAGAATGCGGTATCTACAGAAATAAGAATCGATACAGTGAAGTTCTATAAGCTCCACACATTCCAGGAAAACGACTTCTTCAACGAACCGGCATTGATTTACGATGTGGTGAAAGATGATGAAGAAGCAAAGCAGGTATATGTGAATGCCGATGACATTAAGAACGCCATCCTTTCGAAAGGTGATGGAAACAATATCCCGAAGAAAGTGTTGCGTAAGGAAGAGAAGAAAATCAAAAACGGAATTATCGAAATAGACCTTCATATAGATGCTCTTCTTGACGATACTACCGGTATGGGAAATGCCGAAATGCTGAACTATCAGCTTGATGTGTTCCGCAAGACAATGGAGGAATACAAGAGAAATACCGGACAGAAGATAGTGTTCATACATGGCAAGGGCGACGGAGTTTTGCGTAAGGCATTGCTTGACGAACTCAAACGTAAGTACAGGACATGCCTCAGTCAGGATGCTTCGTTCCGCGAATATGGCTATGGGGCTACGATGGTGATAATTAAATAAATCTCAAATTTATGAAAACTCTAAAAGATATGCTTTCGCACGACCGCTTCGCTGCTGAGGCGGGAGTGGAACTGCTTGAGGTGCGTGAAGGTTGTGCCAAGGCACGTATGCTCGTTACGGACAAGCACCTGAACGGAGGAGGAGTATGTCAGGGAGGAGCCTTGTTCACACTTGCCGACCTTGCCTTTGCGGCAGTGGCAAACAGCCGGAATCTGCTTACTCTTTCGCTTAATGCCAATATCACATTCCTGCGTGCTGTAAGCAGCGGATATGTATATGCCGAGGCTGTGGAGACATTCAATCATGCCAAGGTACCTTTCATCGAAGTTCGTATCACTGATGAGGAAGGTTGTCAGGTTGCTGTATTCACAAGTTCCGGCTACAGGAAAAAGACTGAACTAAATCTGGAAGGTTTGATGTAATGAACAATCGTTATGAAGAAAGGCTGGGTACGGACAGGATGCTTCCTTTGGTGTTCCGTATGGCACTGCCTGCCGTAGCTGCCCAGTTTGTCAATCTGCTTTATAATATAGTAGACAGAATTTATATAGGACACATCCCCGGTATAGGAACAGAGGCTCTTGCCGGGGTAGGTGTCACTACCTCGATAGTAATACTCATATCATCGTTTTCGTCGATAGTCGGTGCCGGTGGTGCTCCTCTTGCAGCGATGGCTTTAGGTCAGGGCGACCGCGAGAGAGCCGGACGCATATTGGGAAACGGTTTTGTGATGCTTATTCTTTTCACTATCATCACCTCGCTGATAGCTTATATTTTTATGGAGCCTATTCTTCTGCTTATCGGAGCGTCCGAAAGAACGCTGCCGTTTGCCGTAGACTATCTTTCTGTCTATCTGCTTGGTACGCTTTTCGTGGAGATATCCACAGGGCTTAACACATTCATAAACTCTCAGGGAAGACCTGCCATAGCAATGTGGTCGGTAGTGATAGGTGCATTGCTGAATATCATTCTCGACCCGATTTTCATTTTCACTTTCGATATGGGAGTAAAGGGAGCCGCTATAGCTACTGTCCTTTCGCAGGCCGTCAGTGCCATCTGGGTACTGCGTTTCCTTACTTCCCGTTCGGCATCCCTTCCGCTCGAACGGAGGTATATGAGGCCTAAGAAGAAGATAGTGCTGTCTGTTGTTGCTCTTGGTGTATCACCGTTTATTATGGCAAGTACGGAGAGTCTTGTAGGTTTCGTACTTAACGGAAGTCTCAAACATTTTGGCGATATCTATGTCAGTGCCCTTGCCATCATGCAGAGTGCCATGCAGTTTGCCAGTGTGCCGCTCGTCGGTTTTGCCCAGGGATTTATCCCGGTGGTGAGCTATAACTACGGTCATGCCAACAAGGACCGTGTGAAGCAATGTTTCAGGATAGTTGTAACATTCATGTTCGGTTTCAACTTCCTGCTGATACTCTTTATGATACTATGTCCTCACCTGGTGGCATCGGTATTTACAGAAGATGAGGTTCTGATAGAAACAGTGTCGCACGTCATGCCTCTCTTCCTTGCCGGGATGTCCATTTTCGGTTTGCAGCGTGCATGTCAGAATATGTTTGTGGCCTTGGGGCAGGCAAAGATTTCCATTTTCATAGCTTTGTTGAGAAAGGTTATCCTCCTCGTTCCTTTGGCACTGATACTGCCTCATTTCTGGGGAGTGGAAGGTATATTCGCTGCCGAAGCCATCTCGGATGCCACAGCTGCTGTGTGCTGTACAGCTTTATTTGCATGGCAGTTTCCAAAGATATTATCTCGGATAAAAGGATAATTGTAGAAATTCTTAGACATAGAAAGCGTAACACGTTCGTGTCACGCGCGTAACACCTACGTGTTCCGCTCGTTACACGTTCGTGTTCCACCAGTTACACGAACGTGTAACGGTTTTCGGGACGGGAAATTTCAGAATTTATGGACGTTCGTTTCATTAAAAATGAATAGGAATGTTGGTACATGTTACAAAAAGTGTTATTACATTTTTTGTAATAAAAGATAGTTGATAAAAATACTTGGCATATGAAATGATGTGGCATATCATAGACTTACCTTTGTGAAGAATAAGGTGGTCTGTGATATGCTTTTTTATGTTTGTTGTTTTGTTCAAAATATAAATTATGGAATACAGAAAAGAATTTATTGCGTTAATTAATAGCCTAAAAAACGAAGATGATAAGAACCTCAGTTTTGTAGGTCTTGGAAATCCAAACTCTAAAATTCTTATTATCAGTAAAGAATGTTCTTTCGATTTGGGAAAAGAACAGGACAGATTTTTTTACAAATTAGAAAATCAAGACAATCTGCAACAATGGATTTATAATATCGAAAATCCAATAGACCAGGATGCTCTGCCATACTGGGAGAATAATCCTGATTTATATAATCCTCTATTCCCATTTAAGGGACAGTTCAATAGAATCAATCGCAATAATAATGGTGGAACCAGTCAGACATGGCTCCAATACCAGAAGCTTGTTGATAAAATATTAAAAAAAGAAAAGCCGGTAAATATTGATTTTCATAAATATGCGTTTATTACTGAATTCAGTGATAATCCTATGCCGTATAGTAAGAAATCAGAAGCAACAGAGGAGTCAATAAGTATCAGATGCAAGAAACTGTTATCGCATGAATTCTTCAGAACTTTCCCTATTGTAATTGTACCTTGCGGTTATTATATAAGAGATTACAATATTAATCTTGAAGAAACATTTAATCAGAGTTTTCAGAGAACAGAAGATGATGGAGAATGGATAAATGTACATGTTAATGGGGATAGAATATTGTTGCATACAAGACATCTGTCGATGTGTCCGGATAGGCTTTTAGACCAGATTGTTAGCCATATAAAACTATAAAGGTAAAATGTGGAATAGATATAAGTAAAATCTTATCAGCGTAATAGTGTGTATTACACTGAGTGAACATCCAGTGAACGGTGTTTGAACGCTGTTTGAATTGCATTCGAACTGCATTCTAACAGCATTCAAATACCGTTCATAACACGTTCATCAGCCGTTCACTGACTACCTTTTCAAATCCTTTTCAAAAGCTTTTCAACATCAGCGCGAATCTTTGCATAGAGTGGTGAATTCTTGTAATTGACATTTTTGTGTATAACCACTTCCACACCAATCTGCGAACGCTGGTAGTTTGTCAGTTCATTATGGAGCTGAAGGCTGTGGAGGGCAAGGTCGTGAATCTGCTGTTCTCTCTCACGTCTGAGAATGGTACATACAGGTATGAGCAGACGGAGGACTACATTGTCCATAATATGATGCCCCTGGATGAACATGTATGTGGAGTCGGATGTTACTCCGAGTGTGGGCAGTTCCCTCTTAAGGTCTTCTATTTCACGTTTGGCTTCAGGGTGTTTACGCTCTAAGTCACGTAACTTTTTCTCTACCTTCTTTGCCATATGCTCAAGGCTGCGTTCTGGATAGCGGGTACTAACCTGATCCAGTTTGACATATGAGCAGAAATCCAATAGTGAGAATTCGGCAAGGATATGTTTTCTGTAGAACCACACGGACCAGACGAACAGAGGCCATGCTATTTCTGAGTAGACTTTCATGAAAGCCGGAAAGTCTATCAGCTTATGGTCGTTGAGTGTAGCTGTCACACATACATCGTGCAGGCCTTCGGCATAGCAGTGGTAGTTCTCTATGGCGTAGGCATATGTCTGAAGCACGTACGGGCATTCTATCATGTAGCGTGAGGTATTGGTACGGCCCTGAAGGAGATAGTCGTAATCGCTGTCCACGCAAGCTATCATATTTTCACCGAGCTGGTTGCCCAACTGATTCATAAGTACGGTTTTCTTACCTTTGGCAAGCGAATTTTGAGATGGGAGCATAACTTCAAAGTACACCTTGTCGTTCTCGTACTCGGAGAGCAGGGCACGCCAGAACGAGATGTCGTCATAGCTCTCCACGTAGGCCACAATCTTTCTTCTTGAGCGTTTGGGTTTCAGATTGTTGGCCGCACCGATATATAATGATGAAAGGTTTTCCGTAAGTCGTTTTCCCATAGTTCCTGTTTTTTAATTAGTAGTAATATCGCTCACTTCTGTAACTGCATCCACCCATCCGTTCATTATAAGTGCAGGAGAGTGGGTGGTCAGGATAATCTGGACGTTAGGATTAAGGCTTCTTATGAGTGTTATAAGTCTTTGTTGCCACTCTATGTGGAGCGAAATCTCCGGTTCGTCCATGAACAACGCACAGTGTGCATTGTCCTGTACAAGTACTGTAAGGAGGATGACAAGCATCTGCTTTTCTCCTGACGATAGTTTGTAAGGAGTGAGGATATCTCCGTCCTGTTCAAAAAGAATCTCATTGCTTTTGCGGTTTATCTTCTTTCCCGTTTCAGCAAAAAGTTCGTCTATAAGGTCTTGGAACTTGGTTTTAGGTCTTGAAATTTCTGCTGCCATCATCTGTTTTTCGGGGTCACCGCTTGTCAGAAGTTCTATAATTCTGTTGCCGATATTTACCTGATAGTCAAGATAGCGTCTTTGCAGCTGATAGAGTTGCCAGTCAAGCTCAGTACGGACATCCTGGTCGCCTATCTTTTTCAGAAGCCCGAAGTCGATAAGAGGACGGTCGAAATTGCGGATAACGTCGAAAGGTATAAAATCTGCATCTTCCGGGCTGAACGTGAATGTCACTATGTCTTTTATTCCGTTTGTCAGCTCTACTTCATTGTTTTCGTTCAGTCTTCTCACAGAACTGTTGAGTATGGAACTTTTTCCTATACCGTTCACTCCACTGAGGATGTTGACGTCTTTCCTCAAATCCCATGCAATGTCTTTTCTGCCCCAAAGGCCTTTTATGACAATACGCTTTATGAACTCGGCTTGTTTCTTCATTTGTGTGTCTTTTATCGTTCTTATCCAACAAATTTAGTCATTCTCTTTGAATAAATCAACCATAGTCGGTCAATTTTTCAAATATCTTGTAACTTTGCACAGCAAAATAAATTTAAGGTATAAAGGATATGAAGAGTTCTAATCTGCAAGCCCATTTGGCGCTTTTGTTTGCTGCCAGCATGTGGGGGCTAATGGCACCTGTGGGTAAGGCTGCCATGGAAGCCGGTATTTCCGGTCTTGCACTTGCCAATATGCGTATGATAGGTGGTGCGGTGTGTTTCTGGATAACATCATTATTTATCAAGAAAGAGGATGTTCCGCCTCGCGACCTAATGCTCCTGTTTTTTGCATCAATGCTTGGTATCGTATGTAATCAGGGATGCTACACTTTCGGCCTGTCGCTTACCTCGCCGGTGGATGCTTCCATCATGACTACTACAATGCCTATTGTGACAATGATATTAGCTGCCGTATTCCTGAAAGAACCTGTCACACCGCTGAAGGTTGGCGGTATTCTTTTAGGCTCAGTCGGTGCTCTTGCGCTTATTCTCAGCAATACCGGTGGTAGCGAGAAAGAGGGAAGTGTGTTGGGTGATGTACTGTGTGTTACTGCACAGATAAGCTTTGCATGCTATCTTACTATTTTCAAGAAACTAATAGCACGATATAGCGTATTCACTCTGATGAAATGGATGTTCAGCTATGCAGCAATCTGTTTCATACCGTTCTCTTACAGGGATTTCTCGGAGATGCAGTTTTCTTCATTCTCCATTGATGTATGGATGCAGGTTGGATATGTGATACTGTTCGGTACATATTTCGCATATATTCTGATGCTTGTAGGTCAGAAGACACTTCGTCCTACGGTTGTCAGTATGTATAACTATATGCAGCCCGTAGTCGGTTCAAGTGTGGCTATACTGATGGGTATGTCGTCATTCGGATGGGTAAAGGCTATTGCAGCGGTCTCAATTTTTGCGGGTGTATATCTTGTCACCCAGAGCAAGTCGCGTGCTGATATGCTAAAGGAAAAAGCGTCGTCAAAACAATAAGAATCAGTTAATGAAGGAAAAATCGAATATAGTATCTCCGGTGCTTCATCTTCAGCATCATTATGAATTGTTGAAGGCTGAATATGAGTATGAAAAGGAACAGTTCCGTCAGCAGACGGAGGTGATGGGGATAGGGCGTAAGGTGAAGCGTGGAATGTGCTGGTATCCTATATCTGTGGGAAGAAGTTACTATAATGCTCTCAATCAGTTTGTGGTTGAGATATTCCGTACGGAGGATAAGGAGATAGAGCATCTTTTTGAATATGGCCGTCCGGTGTGTTTCTTTACTCAGGATGCAGTCGGGCGACTGACATATATGAATTTCGTCGCAACGGTGAATTATGTGGACGAGGACCGTATGGTGGTGATACTTCCCGGACCGGATGCCATAATTGCCTTTCAGAGGTATGATGTGCTCGGAGTGCAGCTGTATTTTGATGAAACTTCATATCGTCTGATGTTTGAGGCGTTGAACCGTGTGATAGGGGCGAAGAACAACCGTCTTGCCGAGTTGCGCGATATCTTCCACGGACAGCAGCCTGTATCGGAGTTTTCTTTCAATCCTATCAGATTCCCGTGGCTTAACCGTACTCAGGAAGAGGCTGTCAATAAGGTGCTTCATGCCAAGGACGTGGCTATCGTACACGGACCTCCGGGAACGGGAAAGACTACTACTCTTGTGGAGGCTATATACGAAACTCTGCACCGCGAGAACCAGGTGATGGTGTGTGCACAGAGTAATATGGCTGTAGATTGGATAAGCGAAAAGCTTGTAGACAGGGGTGTGAGTGTGTTGAGAATAGGAAATCCTTCGAGGGTGAATGACAAGATGCTGTCGTTTACATACGAAAGAAAATTAGAGTCGCATCCCGATTATTCACAGTTGTGGAGCATAAGAAAGGCCATCCGCGAATTGTATTCAGTAAACCGTAAAGGCGCAGACAGGGAAAGCATCAGACTGAAGATTAACTCTCTGAAAGACCGTGCCACAGAGTTGGAGATAAGGATAAACGAATCTTTGTTTGCCGAGGCAAGAGTCATATCCTGTACGTTGGTGAGCAGTGCTAACCGTGTACTTATGGGGCATAAGTTCGGCACATTGTTCATTGATGAGGCTGCCCAGGCATTGGAGGCTGCATGCTGGATTCCTATAGCGAAAGCAGACCGTGTGATACTGGCCGGCGACCATTGTCAGCTTCCTCCTACGGTGAAAAGCCCTGTGGCATTGCGTGGAGGATTGGGACATACGTTGATGCAAAGCATTGTGGCAAACAAACCTCAGGCTGTTTCTCTTCTGAAGGTGCAGTACAGAATGAACAATGAGATAATGCGTTTTTCTTCCGACTGGTTCTATGGCGGAATGCTGCAGTCGGCCCCCGAAGTGAAATATCGCAGTATCCTCGATTTCGATACACCTATAGAATGGGTGAATACAGAGGGTATGGACTGTAATGAGGAGTTTATAGGCGAGAATTATGGCCGTATAAACAAGCAGGAGGCCGAACTCTCTGTAGGTAAACTGAAGGAGTATATAGAGAAAATCGGTCGTGAACGCTTCCTTGACGAGCGTATAGACGTGGGAGTGATTTCTCCATATAAGGCACAGGTGCAGTATCTACGCCAACTGATACGCAAGGATGCATGGTTCAAGCCGTACCGTCAGTATATTACTGTCAATACCGTGGATGGTTTCCAGGGCCAGGAGCGCGATGTTATACTTATCAGTCTTGTAAGGGCTAATGAGGAAGGACAGATTGGCTTCCTGAATGACCTGCGACGAATGAATGTTGCTATTACACGAGCAAGGATGAAACTCATTATTTTGGGAGATGTTGCAACACTGACGAAACATCCTTTCTATAAAAAACTTAACGAGTATATAGAGAGTTTAGTTT
>Glacier_p1__coassemble_556_pt1 | contig 23430 bp, 19 predicted proteins | sample Glacier_p1__metabat2_high_PE_023 | metagenome-assembled genome bin Glacier_p1 | reverse complement strand
TTTGTTCACTATATGTTTATTTGATGTCAAGCACTATTCGAATGTTGTTTAAATACCATTTAAATGCCATTTAAATATCATTTGAAGAATTTGATTTATTATAAAAAGAAAAGACTGCCCAATTTCCTTGAGGCAGTCTTTCTTTTATATGAAAACTTGACTGTTATGTTTTCTTTGTATATTATACAATACCCTGAGCCATCATAGCTTTAGCGACTTTCATAAAGCCGGCTACGTTTGCACCCTTCACGTAGTTGATGTATCCGTCTGGTTCTTTACCGTACTGTACACAAGCTTCGTGGATATTCTTCATGATGCTCTTAAGTTTTTCGTCAACTTCTTCTGCACTCCAGCTCAACTTGATTGAGTTCTGAGTCATTTCAAGACCTGATACTGATACACCACCTGCATTTGCAGCCTTACCCGGAGCATAAAGAATCTTAGCATTCTGGAATACGCGGATAGCTTCCGGAGTAGAAGGCATGTTTGCACCTTCAGATACAGCGAATACACCGTTTGCGATAAGTGCTTTTGCATCGTCACCGTTGATTTCGTTCTGAGTAGCTGACGGAAGAGCGATGTCAGCTTTTTCATTCCATGGACGTGCACCTGCAACGTATTTGCAACCATATTTTTCTGCATATTCACGGATACGTCCACGGTACAAGTTTTTCAATTCCATGATATAGTCGAGTTTTTCGCGGTCGATACCGTCCGGATCGTAGATGTAACCGTCAGAATCTGACATTGTAACAACTTTTGCACCCAACTGGATAAGCTTTTCAACTGTGTATTGTGCTACGTTTCCTGAACCTGATACAAGACAAGTCTTACCTGCAATGTCGATATTACGTGTCTTAAGCATTTCATGAAGGAAGTAAATATTTCCATAACCTGTAGCTTCAGGACGGATAAGTGAACCACCGAATTCGCGGCCTTTACCTGTAAGTACACCTGTAAATTCGTGGGCCAGTTTCTTGTACATACCGAACATGTAACCTACTTCACGACCACCTACACCTATATCGCCTGCAGGAACGTCTGTTTCAGGACCGATGTGACGCCATAATTCAAGCATGAATGCTTGGCAGAAACGCATTACTTCAGCATTTGACTTTCCACGTGGAGAGAAGTCTGAACCACCTTTACCACCACCCATAGGAAGTGTTGTAAGAGAATTTTTGAATGTCTGCTCGAAAGCAAGGAATTTAAGAATAGAAAGATTTACTGAAGAATGGAAACGGATACCGCCTTTGTAAGGGCCGATAACGTTGTTGTGCTGAACACGATAACCCATGTTAGTCTGGATGTTACCTTTATCGTCCATCCAAGTTACACGGAACTGATACACTCTGTCTGGAATACAAAGACGTTCAATAAGGTTTACTTTATCAAATTCAGGATGTTTGTTGTATTCTTCTTCGATTGTTCCCAAAACTTCTTCTACTGCCTGATGATATTCAGGTTCGTTAGGAAATCTTCTTTTAAGATCTTCCAATACTTTAGCTGCATTCATAATCTTTACCTTAAATTAATTGGTTGTTACTATTTGTTGTTTTTTATCTCTCTTGTAGATGATGCAAAAATATATCAAGGATTTGGTTTATGCAACATTTTGATTAAAAAAAATAGGAAAAATATCTTTTTTATACTTTTAGTGCATAAAATGTGTTGAAATGCTTATTTCTTACGGCTGTTGATTGACTTACCAATAGGTATGAAAACAAGTGCTCCGGATATTATTATTGTGACAATTAGTGGGCCATCTATTTTAGGTGAAGAGGTGATGACCACAAAACAGAGGGCGGCCCAAAATAATGTGAGCAGAACGCATTGTGTGTTGGTGAGTGGCTTTCGCATGGTGAAGTGTGTTTTTGTAATGTTTTTATAATAAGACGAGTTGGCAAGATTTATAGTCCTAAACGTAAACCTTGTCAACTCGTCAAATTAAAACTTCGTCATATTATAATCAGCATCCTTTTTTCTTTTTGTCGACTATGGCATCAATACAAGCAATAGCTGTAATGTTTACTATGTCGCGTACAGAACTTTCAATGTCGGTGAAATGGATAGGTTTGTTCAATCCCATCTGGATAGGGCCTATAACCTCTGTTTCACTCATGTTCTGTATTAACTGGTAAGTTGAGTTCGCAGAACTTAAGTTAGGGAATACCAATGTATTTACCTGTTTGCCGAGCAATTTTGTAAATGGGTATTTTTCATCGCGTAACTCGTCGTTCAAAGCGAATTTAACTTGCATTTCACCATCAATTGCCAGTTCCGGATAGTTTTTGTGCATATATGCTACTGCTTCGTGTACTTTTGCAGGGCTACCTTCCTGATCTGAACCGAAGTTTGAATATGAAAGCATAGCCATTACCGGTTCATGGTTGAAGAAACGTACAGCCTTCTCTGAAAGGCGTGCAATATCTATCAATGTATCAGTGTCAGGATGACGGTTAATTAAAGTGTCTGCAATGAAATATGTACCTTTCTTTGAATTAAGAATGTGCATGGTTCCGAAGTGCTTGTAGCCTTCCTGTATGCCGATTACTTCCTTGGCAACTTTGATAGTGTTGCTGTATTTTGTGTACAGGCCGGTGATGAAAGCATCAGCTTCGCCTGTCTCTACCATCATCATACCAAAGTAGTTACGTTCAAACATCTTGTCGTTTGCTTCCGCAAAGTTGGCTCCTTCGCGTGCGCGTTTTTCGCAAAGTATGCGAGCGTATCTTTCTCTTCTTTCAGCTTCGCTGTCATGGCGGAGATTGATTATTTCTATACCTTCAAGGCTCAGGTCAAGTTCTTTTGCAAGTTTTTGTATTCTTTCTGTGTTTCCTAAAAGGATAGGGTTACAAATGCCTTCTGCTTTTGCTTCAACTGCAGCTCTAAGCATGTTAGGGTGAATACCTTCCGCGAATACAACTCTCTGAGGGCAACTGCGCGCTGTTTCATATAGTTTGCGTGTAAGTTTGTTTTCCTGGCCCATTAGTTCAAGAAGATGATTCTTGTATTCATTCCAGTCGGTAATTTCCTTACGTGCAACACCGGAATCTATTGCAGCTTTGGCTACTGCCATTGATACTTCTGTAATGAGTCGTGGGTCAACTGGCTTTGGTATGAAGTATTCAGGGCCGAAAGAAAGATTGTTTACGTGGTAGGCTTCATTTACTACATCAGGAACAGGTTTCTTTGCCAAATCAGCAATGGCATGTACGGCAGCCAGTTTCATTTCTTCGTTTATGGCTTTGGCACGTGTGTCCAATGCTCCACGGAAAATGTATGGGAAGCCGATTACATTATTAATCTGGTTTGGATAGTCGGAACGTCCTGTAGACATCAAAACGTCAGGACGCGCACTCATAGCGTCTTCGTATGAAATTTCAGGAGTTGGATTTGCAAGTGCAAATACTATAGGGTTTGCAGCCATGCTGCGTACCATGTCCTGAGTAAGGACGTTGCCTTTTGAAAGACCGAGGAATACATCTGCTCCCTTGATAGCTTCTTCCAGGGTGTGTACGTCACGGCGGTCTGTAGCAAAGAACTTCTTGCTATCTGTCAGATTTGGACGGTCGCTCGTGATAACTCCCTTACTGTCAAGCATAAGGATGTTTTCTTTTCGTGCTCCTAATGCTATGTACAGTTTTGTACATGATGTAGCCGATGCTCCGGCACCGTTTACTACAATCTTGACATCTTCTATTTTCTTGCCTGCAACTTCAAGTGCATTCAAAAGACCGGCGCTTGATATGATAGCTGTTCCGTGCTGGTCATCGTGCATTACGGGAATGTCAAGTTCAGCCTTAAGTCTGTTTTCTATCTCAAAACATTCAGGAGCCTTGATGTCTTCCAGGTTGATACCTCCGAAAGTAGGAGCAATAGCCTTAACTGCTTCAATGAATTTTTCAGGGTCTTTTTCGTTTACTTCTATATCGAATACGTCTATACCTGCATATATCTTGAAAAGAAGACCTTTACCTTCCATAACCGGTTTGCCGCTCATGGCACCTATATCTCCAAGTCCCAATACTGCTGTTCCGTTTGAAATTACGGCTACAAGGTTACCTTTGGCTGTATAGTCGTATGCTGTTTCCTGATTCTTCTGAATCTCCAGACAAGGCTCTGCTACTCCAGGTGAGTAAGCCAATGAAAGGTCACGCTGTGTCTGGTATGGTTTAGTGGGAATAACTTCTATTTTTCCCGGTTTGCCCTGTGAGTGATAAAGCAGGGCGGCTTCTTTTGTTATCTTTACCATAAGTTATTATATTTTGTAGTTATTTAATTTATATTATGTACAAAAGTATGAATAAAAATCTAATATTGATATTATTTGTAATTAAAATCTCTAAATTGTTTTTCTTTTTCTGAAAAAGTTTCTCTATAAACTCTTCTTTTCTTGTCTAATAATCATATTCAGTAGTACAATTTTAATATCCTCAGATTTACTTGGTTATTCTTAGTTAATTGTTAATTTTAGATAGTCTGAATTTTATATCTTTGCACGTGTGTTTTTGATTATAATAGTTAGCGAACTAATGTATTGGAAAATATATAATAATTTTATATGAAAATGAGCGAGAAAAGTAAATTGAATTTTAGCAATGGCCGTGTAGCCATAGCTATGTTGGGTGTTTCTATTCTTACTGCTTGTGGCGGTGGTCAGGGCGGTATGAAAATGGGTGACAATGAGTTTGCTGTTATGACAACAGCCTATACTTCAAGTCATCAGACAAAAACTTATCCTGCTACAATAAAGGGACTTCAGGATATTGAAATTCGTCCACAAGTATCAGGCTTTATCGTAAAACTTTGTGTTGATGAAGGAGCTACAGTCAAACGTGGACAGGCATTGTTTCAAATAGATCCTACACAGTATAAGGCTGCATATGATCAGACTAAAGCTGGAGTAGAAGCTGCAAAAGCCAGTCTTGAAACTGTGACTTCAACTCTTGAGAACAAGAAAATGCTTCATGAACAAAAAATCATCAGTGATTTTGAGTATCAGACATCTATGAATAATCTGCTTTCTGCAAAAGCTAATTATTCACAAGCCGAAGCTGCATATACTGCAGCAAAACAGAATCTGGATTTCTGTACTGTTACAAGTCCGTCTGATGGTGTTATCGGAACTTTCCCGTACAGGGTTGGTAGTTTGGTAAGTCCTTCAGTACAACAGCCTTTGACTACTGTTTCGCAAATAGGTGATATGTACGTGTATTTCTCAATGACAGAGAAACAGTTGCTGGAAATGACAAAATCTGAACAATCACTGAAGGATCAGCTTGCTGCTATGCCTGAAGTAAAACTTCAATTGGCTGATGGCTCTATTTATGAATCAGCAGGAAAGATTGATGCTGTAAGCGGTGTTATTGACCAGACTACAGGTTCTGTAAGTATGCGTGCTATATTCCCTAACAGTAAAAATATTTTGCGAAGTGGTGGAACTGCAAATATCATCTTCCCTTATGAAATGCAGGACATTATTTTGATACCACAGTATGCAACACAGGAAATTCAGGATAAGAAATTTGTTTATGTATTGCAGCCGGACAGCACTTTGAAACATACTGAAATTCAGATATCAAATCTTAGCGATGGAAAGAACTATATCGTGACAGGTGGTTTGAAGGCCGGCGACCAGATTGTGGTAGAAGGTGTTCAGATATTGACTGACGGACAGAAGATTGTACCTATTACAACTGCCGAGAAGGAAGCAAAGTATCAGAAACATTTGCAAGACCAGCGTGATGGTAATATACAGACTGCCTTCAATTAATTGCATATCTTGGTCAGAAACAGATGTATTAATCTTATTTAATGAGATTTTAAAAAGAATAAAAGAATGAAATTAGATAAATTTATTAATCGTCCGGTACTGTCAACGGTGATTTCTATCTTGATGGTTATCTTGGGTGTTATAGGTCTGGCAACTTTGCCTATTACTCAGTATCCGGATATCGCACCACCTACAGTGTCCGTAAGGGCCACTTATACAGGTGCCAGTGCTTCTGCCGTGTTGAATTCTGTCATCGCTCCTTTGGAGGAACAGATAAACGGTGTTGAAAACATGATGTATATTCAATCAAATGCCACTAATACAGGTTCTGCTGATATCAGTGTTTACTTCAAACAGGGAACTGACCCTGATATGGCGGCTGTCAATGTACAGAACCGTGTGTCAATGGCTCAAGGTTTGCTGCCTGCTGAAGTTACACAGATTGGTGTTACAACACAGAAGCGTCAGAACTCAATGTTGATGGTTTTCTCTCTTTACGATGAGACAGACGAATATAATGTAGAGTTTATTGAAAACTATGCCAACATTAATATCGTGCCTGAAATCAAGCGTGTAAACGGTGTGGGTGATGCCAATGTGTTGGGTATGGACTACTCTATGCGTATTTGGTTGAAGCCTGATATCATGGCACAATATAAACTTGTTCCTTCTGATATCTCTGCTGTTCTTGCTGAACAGAACATCGAAGCTGCACCGGGACAGTTCGGTGAACGCGGAAACCAGACATTCCAATATACTATTAAGTATAAAGGACGTCTGCAGAAAGCAGAGGAATTTGAGAACATCGTTGTAAAGGCATTGCCTGACGGTGAAATCTTACGTTTGGGTGATATCGCAGAGATAGAGCTTGGCCGTTTGGCTTATACATTTAATAATAGGGTTAACGGACATGAGGCTGTATCTGTCATTGTTTACCAGATGGCCGGATCAAATGCTACACAGACTATTTCTGACTTGGAAGAGGTTCTTGCCAAGGCACAGGAGTCACTTCCTACAGGTTTGAGAATCAATATAGCCCAGAATGCCAACGACTTCCTTTACGCTTCAATTCATGAGGTAATCAAGACTTTGATTGAGGCATTCGTACTTGTGTTTATCGTGGTTTATGTATTCTTGCAGGATATGCGTTCAACACTTATTCCGGCGATTGCAATTCCTGTTGCTTTGATTGCAACATTCTTCGTCTTGAAACTTATCGGATTTAGTGTCAATTTGCTTACTCTTTCTGCCATGGTGTTGGCTATTGCCATAGTGGTGGACGATGCCATAGTGGTGGTTGAAGGTGTACACGCTAAACTTGACCAGGGATATAAGTCGGCAAGAGAGGCTTCAATTGATGCCATGAGTGAACTTGGTGGAGCTATCGTGTCTATTACACTGGTCATGATGTCAGTTTTCATTCCTGTTAGTTTCATGGGTGGTACTGCCGGTACATTCTATCGTCAGTTCGGTTTGACAATGGCTATTTCAATCGGTTTCTCTGCATTGAATGCGTTGACTCTGTCACCGGCGTTGTGTGCTTTATTCTTGAAACCACATAATGCTGAACATGGCGAGAAGAAAATGTCTATGATAGACCGTTTCCATACATCCTTCAATGCTGCATACGATTCTTTGTTGAGCAGTTATAAGAAGCGTGTTGTATTCTTTATACATAAGAAATGGTTCTCTATGGGACTGGTAGCTGTTTCTATAGTATTATTGGTATTCTTCATGAACACTACTCCTACAGGAATGGTGCCTACAGAAGATACAGGTACTATTATGGGTGCAGTGACACTTCCTCCTGGTACATCACAGGAACGCGCGATGGAAATCATGGATAAGGTTGATAGTCTGATTGCCGCAGAACCTGCTGTAAGTTCAAGAACTATTATTTCCGGTTTCGGATTTATCGGTGGAGAGGGTCCTTCATACGGTTCTGTGATTATCAAACTTAAAGACTGGGAAGAACGTTCCTTGATGCAAAACTCAAGTGTAGTAGTAGGAACATTGTTCATGCGTGCACAAAAAATTATTAAGGATGCCCAGGTATTGTTCTTTACACCGCCTATGATTCCCGGATATTCGGCTTCAAGTGATATCGAGTTGAACATGCTTGATAGAACTGGTGGTGACTTGAACAAGTTCAATGATGTAGTACATAGCTATATGGACGCATTGAAGCAACGTCCGGAAATCAACTCTGCACAGACTACATTTAACCCAAGTTTCCCGCAATACATGATGGATATTGATGCTGCTGCATGTAAGAAAGCAGGTATAAGTCCAAGGGATATTTTGGTCACTATGCAGGGATATTTCGGAGGTTTGTATGCTTCAAACTTCAACAGTTTCGGTAAAATGTACCGTGTAATGATACAGGCATCTCCGGAAGCTACGAAGAATATGGAATCATTGAACCGTATAAAAATCCGTAATGGAAACGAGATGGCTCCTATTACTCAGTTTGTATCTTTGAAGAAAATATACGGACCTGACGTAATCAGCCGTTTCAACCTTTATACTTCTATTAAAGTGATGGTTGCACCTGCATCAGGTTATACTTCAGGACAGGCACTCCAGGCTATTGCTGAGGTTGCCAAGGAAAACCTTCCTACAGGTTTCGGTTACGAGCTTGGAGGTATGGCCCGTGAGGAAGCCGAAACAAGTGGTGGTACAACTGCCATTATCTTCGTTCTGTGTTTCGTCTTTGTATATTTGCTGTTGAGTGCTCAGTATGAAAGTTACATATTGCCATTGGCTGTATTGCTTTCAGTTCCTGCAGGTTTGCTCGGTAGCTTCTTGTTCGTAAACGGTTTCAGTGCTTTGGGTAGCATACCGGCATTAAAGATGATAATTGGTACAATGTCAAACGACATCTATATGCAGATTGCTCTTATCATGCTTATGGGATTGTTGGCTAAGAATGCAATCCTTATCGTTGAGTTCGCTCTCGACCGCCGTAAGCAGGGTATGGGTATTGCATGGGCGGCTGTGCTTGGTGCTTCTGCCCGTCTGCGTCCTATCCTTATGACATCACTTGCAATGATTGTCGGACTTATTCCGTTGATGCTTGCTGTGGGTGTAGGTGCACATGGTAACCGTACACTTGGTGCTTCAGCCATCGGTGGTATGTTGGTAGGTATGATATTCCAGATATTCATTGTTCCGGTATTGTTCGTAATATTCCAGTGGCTTCAGGAGAAATTCAAGCCTATCGAATGGGATAGTTTGGACGAAAGCGAAGTGGAAGCTGAAATTGAACAATATTCTCATACTAAATAATAAAGACTATAATGAAGAAACAAATCATATTGACAATGTGTGCAACTGCTGCTTTAAGCAGTTGCCACATTTATAAAGCTTACGACCGTCCTGATTCAATAGATGCTTCCGGCATCTACAGAGATCCTGTATCTGTTACTGATACTTTGGCTGCCGATACGGCCAATATGGGAAATCTGCCTTGGAAGGAAGTCTTCAAAGACGAAAGACTTCAGGCTGTTATTGAAGAAGGACTTGCAAATAATGTTGATATGCAGACTGCTGCACTTCGTGTGAAAGAAGCGAAGGTTATGCTTACTTCAGCCCGTCTGTCTTATCTGCCATCAATCAATCTTGCTCCTCAGGGTACTATGACAACTATGGGAGGAAGTGATATGGTCAAGGCATACCAGTTGCCGATAGCAGCAAGCTGGGAAATAGACCTTTTCGGAAAAGTTCTTAATGCAAAGCGAAACCAGCAGGCTGTATATCTCCAGAGCCAATACGCCCAGCAGGCAGTCCGTTCACAGATTATCTGTGGTATAGCAAATATTTATTACACACTGTTGATGCTCGACCGTCAGGTAGAGATTACTACAGAAACAGCTGCTATTTATAAGGAAAACGTGCGTGCCATGGAAGCTATGAAGTTGGCCGGATATGTAAACGAAGCAGCTGTGACTCAGATGCGAGCAGCAAGCCATCAGGTTGAGGCTTCATTGCTTGACCTGAAACGCCAGGTTCGTGAAACGGAAAATTCTTTGTCAGTTCTTCTTGCAAAGGCTCCACAGACCATAGAACGTGGAAAACTGGCTGATCAGGTAATGCCTGAAGAACTTACTGTAGGAGTCCCATTGCAATTGCTGGAAAACCGTCCGGATGTCAAGATTGCGGAAATGACACTTGCAAGTGCTTACTATACTACAAACCAGGCACGTTCGGCTTTTTATCCAAGTATTAAAATCGGTGGTAATGCCGGATGGACAAATGGCTCTGGAGTACAGGTGGTAAATCCTGGACAGTTTATGTTCCAGGCATTGGCTTCTTTGGCACAGCCTATATTTAATAATGGTAAACTCGTTGCCAATCTGAAGGTATCAAAGGCTGAAGAAGAAATTGCCCGTATGAATTACCAGCAGACTATACTCGAAGCCGGTCAGGAGGTAAGCAATGCTTTATGCCTGTATGAAACAGCCGACAAGAAACTCATTGAGGACAGAGGCAGAGTAGAACAGTTGGACAGAGCCGTTACATATACTAAAGCTTTGTTCCAGAGTGCCGAGGCTACATATCTTGAGATTCTTACTGCTCAGCAGAATCTTCTGAGTGCCGAATTGAGTGAGGTAGCCGATAATTTCCAGCGTATTCAGGCTGTTATAAACCTGTACAGCGCTTTGGGTGGTGGACGTGAATAATAAACCTTAAAACAGATAAACACATGATTAGTCCTTTAGCTTATGTTGACCCTTCTGCAAAGTTGGGCAACAATGTAACAGTTCATCCATTTGCCTATATCGACAAGAATGTAGAAATAGGCGATAATAATGTTATAATGCCATATGCCAGTCTGATGAGTGGAACACGTATGGGAAACGGTAATACAGTGTACCAGGGAGCAGTTGTAGCTGCAGTACCACAGGATTTCAACTATACCGGTGAAGATACTATAGCTGAAATTGGCAATAACAATGTTATACGTGAGAATGCTGTTATAACACGTGGTACGCATGCAGGACATGCCACAGTTTTGGGTAACGGAAATTTCATTATGCAGGGTGTCCGTATTTCTCACGATGTAGAAATCGGTAATGACTGTATTATAGGCAATGGTTCCCAAGTATCAGGCAACTGTAAGATATTCGATCGTGCGATACTAACATCGAATGTCCTTATGCAGGGAAATACACGTTTGGGAAGCTATTCTATAGTACAGGGCGGATGTCGTTTCACCAAGGATATACCTCCTTTCATCGTGGCTGCTCATGAACCTATATCGTTCTACAGTATAAACACCCATGTGCTTGAGCATGAAGGTTTCTCTGAAACATTAATCAAGCATATAGCCCAGGCATACAGAATCCTTTATAAAGCCAATACATCTCAACGGGATGCACTTATAAGAATAAAGGAACAGATTCCAGGTGGCGAACATATTGATATGATTATTGATTTTGTAGCTTCATCCAAGCTTGGTATTATACATTAGTAAATAAATATAGCCGGTACTTTCAGTAATGTCAGTACCGGCATTTTTTATATATTGATATAAAAGTGTATATTTGCAGCGTTTTTTTTACATAGAACTGTTTTTTCATGAAGAACAAATTGCATTATACATTCTTTCTTGCTTTTCTTGTGACATTCGGACTTATTGTCCTGCACTATTTACCTGAGATAAAAGTCGGAGGCAAGTCTTTAAGAAAAGTTGATTTGTTGTCAGACATACGAAGTGAAGTTTCAGAGTCAGACTCTGTTCTTGCAGATACACTTTCCCTGTTACCGGTTGTAAAACCGGCATTTGTGGATTCATGCAAAACCGGAATAGAATGTATAGAGGACTATTCCGATTCAACTTCACACGGTATGTCACATTTCTATCAGTCGCTGGCCTCTGTTAAGGAGTTGAAACGTCCTGTAAGAATTGCCTATTTCGGCGATTCGTTCATCGAAGGCGATATCCTCACAGCAGATTTACGCAATATGTTGCAGAAAGAATTTGGTGGTAGTGGGGTAGGTTATGTTCCTGTCACATCCAAATTTCCCGGTTTCAGACCTACCGTTAGACACAGTTTTGCCGGATGGACTTCACATAATGTTACAGATACAATAGGTTTTATACGAAACAGGCAGGATATATCAAATAATTACTTTAATGCCACTCAGGGAGCGTATATATCACTTGAAGGAACAGGAAAATATGCTTCAAATCTCGAATCCTGCACATCATCATCTTTATATTATCTTACTTCGGATTCATTGTATATTACGGCACAGTTGAATGGAGCGGCCGGACAGGATTTCCGTTTGAAGGGCGACAGCACACTCCAGTGTGTTACGGTGAAGGGTAATATCAAGTCTGTAAAATGGAATATAAGGAATTCTTCCTCAGATGCCATATTTTATGCGGCCACTATGGATTCCGACCATGGGATAATACTCGACAATTTCAGTACCCGAGGCAGTAGCGGCCAGCAACTATTAGGCATACCCGGTTCCATATTGAGAAAATACAACCGTCTGCGTAAATATGACCTTATAGTAGTACAGTACGGATTGAATGTAGCCTTCGAAGGTGGAATTGATTATACTTATTATAAGGATGGAATGAAATCCGTTATTTCGCATTTAAAGAACTGTTTCCCGGAAACTTCAATTCTGATAGTAAGTATAGGCGACCGTGAAACCAAGGATGAAAACGGTAATCTCAGAACTATGCCGGCAGTGAAAGGCCTTATCAGAAGCCAGCAGATGCTTGCTGCCGAAACCGGTGTTGCTTTCTGGAACATGTTCAATGCCATGGGAGGTGACGGCAGTATGTCCGAAATGGTTAATGCCAAACCGGCTATGGCCAATTATGACTATACTCACATTAATTTCCGTGGTGGAAAACACATAGCTTCTTTATTGTTTGACGCATTAATGTATGGAAAGGAACAATATGAAAAGAGAAAAGCATACGAGGCGGAATAGTTTCATGTCATACCGTAATATGGCTCTCGGATTAATCCTTATGTTCCGGTTTTTTTCTGTGTTACACGCACAGGATATAATGCCTGAGAAAGCCAGGCGCGACCATAACTCCGGTCCGGTATATTCAAGCACAGCTATGGAAAATCTGATGAAGTTTATTCCTGTATCATGTTCCATGCCTTCGTGTTTTAAAGATACAACAGAGAATGTCATAACGGACACCAACGGCAGTCTTGACAGGTTTTGGGAGAAACTGTCTGTTATGGACCGCCCTGTAAGAATAGTACACATAGGCGATTCGCACGTGCGAGGACATGTCTTTCCGTATATCATGCGTAAGTCGTTGGAAGAAGATTTCGGCCATGAAGCAGTAATTGACTATAATGTTTCTTACCATACTTCAGGCCTGGCAGAGGAAACCGGCAAACCGGGAATCGTGTATCACATTCTTGGAGTAAACGGTGCAACTTGCGAATCGTTCAACAAGCCTGAAAGGATAACGGAGATAACATCCCTCAATCCTGATTTGGTTATCATGTCTTTTGGAACCAATGAAGCCCATGGCAGAAACTACAATACAGCCGAACACCGTATTCAGATGAAGAATCTTATCGGCGAGCTGAAAAAGGGATGTACCAATGCAGATTTCCTTATAACCACACCTCCGGGCGCATATGTAAGGTCCGGTAGAAGGAGCAGAGTGATAAATGTGAGAACTCCAAAAGTGGTTGAAACGGAAAAGAGCTTTGCTGCGGAAAATGATTTTGCCGTGTGGAATCTTTATGATGTAGTGGGAGGAGAGAATTTCGCATGCAAGAACTGGACTACAGCCGGTATGTACCAGCGAGACAAGATACATTTCACCCGCGAAGGATATACCCTTCAGGGACTATTGTTACACGAAGCATTCATTAAAGCATACAACGATTATGTGGCAACAAAAATTCATTGATACTATAAACAGTCTGGGATTTGATTATGACAAGATACTGGATGTACTGACATATGACCCTAAGCAGCCTTTGATATTCAGTAGCGGGCTCTTTGTGTTCCTTTTTCTTGCTTTCAGTCTTATATATGTAGCGCTCCGTAAGCAGACAGCACTCAGACTGCTGTTTGTTTCAGCCTTTTCATATTATTTTTACTACAAGAGCAGCGGATTCTATTTCTTCCTTTTAGGTATAGTGACCGTAACGGATTTCATAATAGCCAGAGTAATGGAACATACCCGTGCAAAGGGAAAACGCAAACTGCTCGTATTGCTGAGCCTGTGTGTCAATCTTGGACTTTTGTGCTATTTCAAATATACCAATTTCTTCTATGAGATGTTGTCTCCGCTTTGGGGAGGAAATTTCAGTCCTTTCGATATATTCCTTCCTGTAGGTATATCGTTCTTTACTTTCCAGTCGCTCAGTTATACCATTGATGTTTATCGTGGCGACCTGAAGCCGTTGCACAATCTGCTTGACTACGTGTTCTATGTATCATTCTTTCCGCAGCTTGTAGCAGGCCCGATTGTCCGTGCACGCGATTTCATCCCTCAGATACGCCAGCCGCTTTTTGTCAGTAGCGAGATGTTCGGTCAGGGAGTGTTTTTCATATTGAGCGGACTGTTCAAGAAAGCAGTCATATCCGATTATATCAGTGTGAATTTTGTAGAACGAATCTTTGAAAATCCGTCCTTGTATTCCGGTATAGAGAATCTGTTCGGAGTGTATGGATATGCCCTTCAGATATATTGCGATTTTTCAGGCTACAGTGATATGGCTATAGGTATTGCTCTGCTGTTGGGATTCCGTTTCCCTATCAACTTTAACTCACCTTATAAGTCCGACAGTGTAACCGATTTTTGGCACAGATGGCATATCTCGCTCTCCACATGGCTCAGGGACTATCTTTACATATCGTTAGGAGGTAACCGCAAGGGAAAGTTCCGTACATATCTTAATCTCATACTTACCATGCTATTAGGCGGTTTGTGGCACGGAGCATCATGGAATTTCATCGTTTGGGGAGGTCTGCACGGTGTGGCGCTTGCCCTGCACAAATTCTTCCGTAGCCTTGTCGGTAGAGAAAAGAATTACCGCAGCAGTGGTATAAAACGCATCTTTGCCGTTGTCATAACCTTCCATTTCGTATGTTTCTGCTGGATATTCTTCCGTAATATCACATTCGAGGGTTCTGTGTCGATGATAACGCAGATTTTCACATCATTCCATCCCGAGCTTTTCGTACAGCTGATTACCGGTTACTGGAAGGTCTTCCTGCTCATGGGATTGGGATTTGCATTACACTGGTGTCCTGACAGCTGGCAGAACAGATGTTCTGATATGGTTGTAAGAATGCCATTGCCCGTACAGGCCATATTGATAATAGCAGTCATATTTATAGTCATTCAGGTGAAGAGCAGCGACATTCAGCCGTTCATATACTTCCAGTTCTAATAAAAAAACAGCGGAACAAAATTCATTGAAATCCTGCTCCGCTGTTTTTTTATTGGTATTCTCTACTTTATTTATCTGTTCTTGTACATATTCTCGTAATAATTCTGGTAGTTACCGCTTGTTACGTTTTTCACCCATTCCTGGTTGTTCAGGTACCATTCGATCGTTTTCACTATACCGTCCTCAAATTTTGTTTCAGGAGTCCATCCCAATTCTTCAGAAATCTTTGTAGGGTCAATGGCATAACGCTGGTCGTGACCTAATCTGTCTTTTACATATGAGATAAGCGAATCATTAATCCAGTCGATTGAAATCTCACCGTTTTCGTCGAGTTCCTTTTTCTTCAGAACCTTTCTCAGTTCAGGCTTTTCCGCCATCATGTTATGTATAGTGCTGATGGTCAGTTTTACGATTTCGATATTCTTCTTTTCATTATGTCCGCCCACGTTATATACTTCTCCGGCTTTACCTTTGTTTACAACGAGGTCGATAGCCTTGCAGTGGTCTTCCACATAAAGCCAGTCTCTCACGTTGGAACCATCGCCATACACCGGAAGTCTTTTTCCTTCGAGTATATTCTTTATTATCAGCGGTATAAGCTTTTCCGGAAAGTGGTATGGTCCGTAGTTGTTTGAGCATCTTGTTATTGTAAACGGCATCTTGTAAGTGTCGTGATAAGCCATAACAATCATGTCTGCACTTGCTTTTGAAGCACTGTATGGACTATGAGGGCATAGTGGGGTAGTTTCTGTGAAATATCCCTCTTCTCCTAATGAACCGTAAACCTCATCTGTAGAAACCTGATGGAATCTTACGTCTTTTCTCCATGTAGGATATCCTGTTTCATCTTTTCCTGTCACCCAAGCCCTTCTTGCGGCATCCATAAGATTCTGTGTACCAAGAATATTGGTTTGCAGGAATAATTGAGGATCCTCTATACTGCGGTCTACGTGACTTTCTGCTGCAAAATTTACTATACAGTCAAACTTGTAGTCGGCAAACAGGCGTTCCACCAGTTCGCTGTCGCATATATTCCCTTTTACGAAGAAGCAGCGTTCATTGTCAATGTCGTTGGCTATGGTTGCAAGATTGCCGGCATAAGTCAACGCATCTAATATAACTACCTTAATATCATCGTGTTTTTTCAGAATGTATTTGATGTAATTTGAACCAATGAAGCCTGCAGCTCCTGTGACTAAATACGTTTTCATAAAAAGTGTTTATAATTCCGGTGCAAATTTGGGAAAGATTTCTTGAACAGACAAATATTTTTGTAATTAATCTTTCAGTTCTATCACTTCTAAGTCGGAAAAATTGCAGTTGTCAACACTGAATCTCACCAATGTTCTGACTGCATGGAATCCATACTTTCCGGCAGCTCCCGGATTGATATGCAATAGTCCGAAATTCCGGTCGTATTTTACTCTCAGAATATGCGAATGTCCGCATACCAGCAAGTTAGGCGCCTCTGTCATTATCAGATTCTTTACTTTAGGGTCGTATTTGCCCGGATATCCTCCTATGTGTTTTATCACTATATCCGCACCCTCAATCCTGAATCTGTTAATCTCAGGCAGCATTTTCCGTATGTCCTGTCCGTCTATGTTGCCATAAACTCCCCTGAATGGTCTGAACTCCATAAGCCTTTCCAGCACCTCTGTAGAGCCTATGTCGCCGGCATGCCATATCTCGTCGCACTCCTCAAAATATTTCAGATACCGGTCATCCCAATACCCATGAGTGTCCGACAGCAATCCTATTCTTTTCATTTTTCTGCCGTCTGCGTTATTTCAATATAGCTGCTATTTTCTGTATAATCTCAGGATTAGGCAGATTTTTCTTTTGTGTAACCAGATAGGCAAAGTTGTCAGCCAGTATTTCTTCCGGATTGATGATATATTCTGTGTTCTTACCTATTTTCTGATAGAAATCTTCAGCCTGGTCTATGCTGTAAATCACTGTCTGACCGTTCTCCTGCAAAGGAATAAGGCTGTCGTTCAGAGGAATAAGCCCTACGCTGAGATAGTCTGAGAGCGTTTTCTCAGCAGAAAAAGGAATGGCCGAGTAAATCATCATCGAGCATTTCTGTTTCTGTCCGTTTATTGTAAATTCAGCATAGCTGTCATACATTTCAATATCCGGGTTCGAAATTCTTTTTTCGATGATGTCGATAGGGAAGAACAGTTCTCTGTCAGTGACATTGAATCCAATAACCGAATATACAGATTTTTTGAAATCCTTGTTGCTTCTTGTTAAAAGATGAAACATTTCGTGAGCTAAAAGATATTCAAGACTTTCCGGGGTAGATTCGTTTATATACTTTTCTCCCAATGCAATCCAGTTTCTTCTGGTATATGCTGCCACATTCATTTCCTCTTTCATTGATGTCTTCACCAAAATCACTTCCTGCGGATATTTGATTTTCAGTTTCTGCTTGTCTATCTTTGCCTGTAGGGATTTGAATGCTGCTGTTATTTTCTTTTTCTCGGTTTCGCTCCAGTTCAGAGTTTCGTTCATTGCCAGTCTGAGGAGTTCCGATTTTCTGCCGTTTTCTTTGCCAAGGCGCAGATTGATGTCGAAACTGTTAAGCCTGTTTGTAAAATTGTCGATATCAGTAATCAGCATTTGGGCTTCAGCGCGTGTGGCAAAGCGGTATGATATTTTTTTCTGAGCAGATGCTGTAAATGAAATACAGCACAATAATACAGATAGAATCCAGTGCGATAATCTCATAACTTTAATATTTTGATGGTTTATGTGTCTTTATTTTATACTCACACTGTAAAATTAAACAAAAAAAAGCCATCCACACTTATCCTGATGTATCTTTTACGTTTTTTTTGTACTGCTAAGCAAAAGATACTGTGGCTGTGGATGGTTTTTGGTATAGAATAAATCTGTTATTCCTTATCTTTCAGAGCTGCAAAAATCTGTGCTTCAAGCTCTTCTGCCAGTTCAGGGTTGTCCTGGATGCAAACTTTTGCGGCATCGCGTCCCTGTCCGAGTTTTGTATCGTTGTAGCTGTACCAGGAACCGCTCTTCTTGATTATGCCAAGTTCTGCGCCGAGGTCAATAATTTCGCCGCTCTTTGAAATACCTTCACCGAACATGATGTCGAATTCAGCTTTGCGGAAAGGAGGGGCAACCTTGTTCTTCACAACTTTCACTCTTACCTGGTTACCGATGATTTCCTCACCGTCCTTGAGCTGAGTGGCACGGCGGATGTCAAGTCTTACAGAAGCGTAGAACTTAAGCGCGTTACCACCGGTAGTAGTTTCAGGATTACCGAACATTACACCAATCTTCTCGCGCAGCTGGTTGATGAAGATACATGTAGTGTTTGTCTTGTTGATAGTCGATGTAAGCTTTCTCAGAGCCTGTGACATCAGTCTTGCCTGAAGTCCCACACGGTTGTCGCCCATATCGCCCTCTATTTCAGCTTTAGGAGTAAGAGCTGCTACAGAGTCTATTACGATGATGTCGATAGCCGATGAACGTATCAGCTGGTCGGCTATTTCGAGAGCCTGTTCACCGTTGTCCGGCTGCGATATAAGCAGATTGTCGATGTCTACACCAAGTTTTGCTGCATAGAAACGGTCGAACGCATGTTCAGCGTCGATGAAAGCAGCTATACCGCCGGCCTTCTGAGCTTCAGCAATGGCATGAATTGCCAGAGTAGTTTTACCTGATGATTCAGGACCGTATATTTCTATGATACGTCCCTTAGGATAACCTCCTACACCGAGTGCAGCGTTAAGTCCTATTGAACCGCTTGGTATAACTTCAACTTCTTCCACATGGTCATCACCCATTTTCATGATTGAACCTTTTCCGAAGTTCTTTTCTATCTTGTCCATGGCAGCCTGCAGCGCCTTCAGTTTTTCCGAGTTATTAGGTTTTGAAGGACTGTCGATACCGCCTTCAAATTCCAGTTCGTCTTTCTTTGCCATATTTCTTATTTATTTTATTATTTCAAAATCTGTGCTGCGTGGTCTTTTGTCTTCACCTCCTTAGGAGAAATGATTCTTTCTATCACGCCTTCTTCATTGATAATGAACGTAGTACGGAATGTTCCCATATATTTTCTGCCGTACATGCTCTTTTCGCCCCATACTCCGAATTCCTGAACCAGTTTCTGTTCTGTATCGGCAATGATAGTGAATGGCAGACTGTTCTTTTCAATGAATTTCTGGTGCGATTTCGCATCCTGTATGCTTGCACCTATAATTTCGTATCCTGCATTTTGCAGAGATTCGTAGTTGTCGCGCAGATTGCATGCCTGTGCAGTACATCCGCTTGTCATGTCCTTAGGATAGAAGTAGAGTGCTACTTTCTTTCCTTTGTAATTGCTCAGGTGTATTTCTTCGCCTTTTTCGTTCAGTCCCAAAAAGTCGGGTGCCTTGTCTCCTACATTCATGGTATTTATAAAGATAATTAAAGCCCGCTCCGGAATAAGTCATACTGAGGATACATATTCCGAAGCGGACTTTTTATGTTATTGTATTAAAGTTCCAAATCTCCGTCGAACACTTCATGCCATGGCAATCCGTACATGTTCAATGCTTCCATAAATGGATCCGGATCGAATTCTTCCACGTTCCATACTCCCGGACGTTTCCAAAGTCCCTTCAGGAACATCATTGCACCAATCATTGCCGGCACACCTGTAGTATAGCTTACGCCCTGCATACCAGTTTCCTTGTAAGCAGCCTGGTGAGAACAGTTGTTGTAAACGTAGTAAGTACGTTCCTTTCCGTCTTTCACACCACGGATGCGGCATCCGATAGAAGTTTCACCTTCGTAGTTTTCGCCAAGATCCTGTGGGTTAGGCAATACAGCTTTCAGGAACTGCAGAGGTACGATTTCCATACCGTTGTAGTTGATAGGCTCGATGCTTGCCATACCGATGTTCTGTATCACTCTCAGGTGAGTAAGATATTCCTGACCGAAAGTCATCCAGAAGCGTGCACGCTTGATAGTAGGGAAGTTCTTAACCAATGATTCAAGTTCTTCGTGATAAAGCAGATATGAATCGCGAGGACCGATGTTTGGATAAGTCAAATCCTTGTGGAATTCCAGAGGTTTTGTAGTTACCCATTTTCCGTCTTCCCAGTAGCGTCCGTTCTGAGTGATTTCGCGGATATTTATTTCAGGGTTGAAGTTAGTTGCGAATGCCTTGTGATGGTTTCCTGCGTTGCAGTCCACGATGTCAAGATAGTGCATTTCGTCGAAGTGGTGTTTAGCCGCATATGCAGTATATACACCGCTCACTCCCGGGTCGAATCCGCATCCGAGGATTGCAGTCAGACCTGCATCTTCGAAACGTTTCTTGTAAGCCCACTGCCAGCTGTATTCAAAATGAGCTTCGTCTTTAGGCTCATAGTTGGCTGTATCAAGATAGTTCACACCTGCCTGCAGGCAAGCTTCCATAATTGTCAAATCCTGATAAGGAAGAGCTACGTTAATAACGATTTCGGGTTTAAAACTGTTGAATAAAGCCACCAGTTCGGCCACATTGTCTGCATCTACCTTAGCGGTTTTGATGTTTGGGTTACCGATTGCTTTTACAATCGCGTCACATTTTGACTGGGTGCGGCTTGCAATCATCACTTCTGTGAACACTTCAGGATGCTGAGCCACCTTGTGTGCAACAACGGTACCTACACCGCCTGCACCGATAATCAATACTTTACTCATTTAACTTATTAATGTGAAATTTTAATTCCCGGTAAACGTTACCGTTCAGTATGCAAAGATAAGACTTTTTTCAGAACTGCATGCAGTATTATTCAAATATCGCAATTTTTATATTAGAATGAAACATTTGATACAATTGTTTATTAATTTTGCATGAACAAAGGCAGACGGCTTTTGTTGTTTTAAATATGTATAACAATTTTGGAGGAATAAAACATGAAGAAAAATTTAATCAGTGCGGCTGCATTTGCAGCAGTTTTATTGTCATCTTGCGGAACAACAACTAAATCAGTAGATATTACCGGTGAATGGAATGTAGTTTCAGTTGAAGGTAAGCAAGTTACAGGAAATCCATATATAGGTTTTGATACAGAAAACGGAAGACTTTACGGTAATGCCGGATGTAACAGAATCATGGGTGGATTTGAGATTGATTCAGTAAACCCGGGACATATAGGTCTTACTAATGTAGCATCTACACGTATGATGTGTCCTGATATGGAAACAGAACAGAAAGTTCTTGACGCCCTGAATGAGGTGACAGGTTTCAAATCATCTGCAACCGGTGTGGAACTTACAGACAAGGACGGAAAAGTTCTTATCTCGCTCGAAAAGAGAGAGGCTCCGGCAGTATCTGTAAACGATATCAACGGCGAATGGAAAATTTATAAGGTTGAGGGAGCTGCTGTAGAGGTGGCCGACAAGACTCCGTTCCTTTCATTCAATGTAGCTGAAAATGCGGTACACGGCAATGGCGGATGCAACATCATCAACGGTTCGTTCTCGCAGGAAGAAGGAAATCCTTCATCTCTGAAGTTCGGACATATGATAAGCACCATGATGGCCGGACCGGGTATGGAAACAGAAAGAAAGGTTCTTACAGCTATGAACAAGGTAGCATCTTTCGTATTGAATGAAGATGGTACTTTATCTCTAATGGATGCAGAAAATAATGAAGTTCTTCTGTTGGTGAAAAACGCGGGAGAAGCTTTGAGTGAATAATGAAAAACAAGTTAAAATAAAACGCTTCGTCGTTTTGGACAAAACGCTTAATCATTTTAGTCCAAACGACGAAGCGTTTTTATTGATGCGGAAAATCCCTTTTAAAACTATGAATACAGAAACAATAAAACTTTTGCGCGACTGGGCTGAAACCTACCATTGCGCCTCATTTATACCTGACGACCCGGTACAGTTCCCACACAGATATACAGAACAGAAAGATATTGAAATATCCGGTTTGCTTACGGCTGTTCTCAGCTTCGGCAACCGCAAGATGATACTCCGTAAGGCGGCCGAATTGGACTCCATTATGCGACATTCACCTCTTGAATACATACTGTCCGGAAAATGGAAAGATGATTTCCGCGCCGACGACAAGAGCAGTTTCTACAGGATGGTGTCGCATTCCGACTTCCGTTTCTATCTCGAAAAACTCTATTCCGTCTATTCCGAAGGAAAGACTTTGGAAGACAGACTTTTAGAATATCCCGGTACACCAATGCAGAAACTCTGTGCTTTTCTTGAGGTGTCCGACCGTTCTCCTCAGAAGAAACTCAATATGTTCCTGCGCTGGATGGTGCGTCAGAACTCTCCGGTAGATTTCGGAGTGTGGAAAAGGATGTCTGCTGCCGAGCTGATTATACCTCTTGATACCCACGTATGCCGTGTGGCACATCTTCTCGGTCTTACGGACAAACCTGTGTTCTCGCTCACAAATGCCAAAAGAATAACAAATGCCCTGGCAGAGATATTCCCGGGTGACCCTTGTATGGGTGATTTCTCCCTCTTCGGGTATGGGGTGAATAATAAAGACTGATATCGGTAGGAGATTATCCTTTCTTAAAATGGAATTTTGCAATTTGAAAATAATTAATATGAATCATAATTCAGCAACGGCTAAATATGGGTATAAAAAAGAAGAATATAGATGCGTATGTTGCAATCGTAGGGGTATTACTATGCACCATCATTACATCCTTTATAAAAAGATGCAATGATAATGCATTGTACAAAAACGGTAAAATCACTACTGCCATTGTAGAGAGGATTTACACTATTAGATATACAGAACATTTTCAATATGTTTTTTCTGTAAACGGAAAGATTTTTAGCGGAGATGATGTGTATTATTCTAAGACGGATAGTATTTCAGTAGGAGATTCTATTGTTGTAATTTACAATATTTCAGACCCTTCGCAAAATCAGCCTATATGGTCTGTCGAAGAAAGGAAAAAGTAACTTTGTGAGTAACTGATTAAATGACTACTTTTACTGGAGATAGTACGCTTGTAGAATCATACAACCTAATAACAATATGAGAAGATGGCTGAAAGTAATTTGCGTTATAATAGGGGGAGCAATTAGTATTTGTCTCGTTATTTCATTGATTTGCATATTTGATTCAAAGGATAGTTCTCCGCACCGATTAAGCATGAGCAAATATGATAGCGGATATGCAGAAATGCTCTTTATTGATCAAGGAGCATGGGGCTCATATGTAGAATTGAAAATCTATGATTTTGATATGAAGTTGATGGAAAGTATTTTCATGAG
>Glacier_p1__coassemble_453_pt1 | contig 27660 bp, 28 predicted proteins | sample Glacier_p1__metabat2_high_PE_023 | metagenome-assembled genome bin Glacier_p1 | reverse complement strand
CAAATATTCTGTATTATTGACAATTATAATTACAAATGTATATTTTACATTTATGTATGTAAATTTGCTTTTGTAAAATTCATTAATTACCTTTGTAACGTCATTATATTAAGTTAATACATTTGTAAATGAAGGACAGAATAATCCAAATCATGCGTTCGGCGGGGTTAAGCAATGCCGACTTTGCCGAAAAGATAGGAATCTCCACATCGTCGCTATCGCATATATTCAGCGGAAGAAACAATCCGAGTCTGGACATGGTGAAGCGTCTGCATAAATCTTTCCCGGACATCAGCCTTAACTGGATAATGTATGGCGAGGGAGAAATGTATTCTACAGGAAACTCCGGTAACGACAAGAAACAAGAGAATCACGAATTTACGCAAGGAAACATATGGAACGAAACGGACGCTGAAAGCCACGAGAATCCGCAAAATACGGACAACGGGGCGTTTTATCTTGATTTTCGCAAGGAGAAACCATAAGAAGAAGGCTGTCAGACTATCCAAAAGCCTGTAAAAGAAGAAATTAGGTATATAGAAAAGCCTGCACCAAAAATCTCTGAAATAAGAATATTCTACGATAACGGCACTTTCGAAGTGTTCAAACCGGAAAACAAGTAAAGTTCAGATTTGTGCTTTCCATAAAAAATACTGATTTAGGCATATACAGAACACATTATATATAATGTAAATTGTTATCTTTGCATAACAAAACGATTTTATCAGATTTTTTATGAAAAAATACATTTTAGATTTGACTGTAACTGAGAACGTGCGTTTGCACAACAATTATGTTCTCATAAAGCTCACACAGGAGGAACCACTTCCTGAAATGCTTCCGGGACAGTTTGCAGAAATAAGAATAGATGGATCGAACACCACTTTCCTGCGACGTCCTATCTCTATTAATTATGTAGACCGTAAAACAAACGAAGTATGGTTCCTGGTACAACTCGTTGGCGACGGTACAAGAAAACTGGCTACCGTAAATAAAGGTGATACAGTGAATGTGGTACTTCCTTTAGGCAACGGGTTCTCTATGCCTGAGAATACAGATAAGAAACTACTGCTGGTGGGCGGAGGTGTAGGAACCGCTCCTATGCTGTACTTGGGAGAAGCATTGAAGAAGATGGGATGCAAACCGGTGTTCCTGCTTGGAGCACGTTCGGCAAACGACCTGCTGCAGATGGAACAGTTTGAAGCTCTTGGCGAAGTATATACCACTACTGAGGACGGTTCGGCCGGTGAGAAAGGATATGTGACAATGCACAGTATTCTGAAAACTACCAGGTTCGACATGATTTATACTTGTGGTCCGAAGCCGATGATGATGGCTGTAGCGAAATATGCCAAGGAGAACGACATCGAATGTGAAGTGTCACTCGAAAATACTATGGCATGCGGTGTAGGTGCATGTCTGTGCTGCGTCGAGAACACACAGGAAGGTCATGTGTGCGTATGTAAAGAAGGTCCGGTATTTAATTATAAGAAATTATTATGGCAGATTTAAGTGTAAACATAGGAAAGCTGAATATGGCAAACCCGGTGATGACTGCATCGGGAACTTTCGGTTACGGTCTGGAATTTGAGGATTTTGTTGACCTTGAGAAAATCGGAGGTATAATAGTAAAAGGAACCACTCTTCATCATCGTGAAGGTAACCCGTATCCACGTATGGCAGAAACTCCTATGGGTATGCTGAATGCCGTGGGACTGCAGAACAAGGGTGTGCATTATTTCGTGGATAATATCTATCCGAAAATCAAAGATATCAAGACTAACATGATAGTAAACGTGTCAGGTTCGCAGATAGAAGATTATGCTGAAACGGCACGTATCATAAATGAGTTGGACAACATCCCTGCAATAGAACTCAACATCTCATGCCCTAACGTAAAACAAGGAGGTATGGCTTTCGGAGTGACAGCAAAGGGTGCTGCCGAAGTAGTAAAAGCAGTAAGAGATGTTTACAACAAGACGCTTATAGTTAAGCTCTCGCCTAACGTGACAGATATCACTGAAATAGCACGTGCAGCAGAAGGTGCAGGAGCTGACAGCGTTTCGCTTATCAACACTCTGCTGGGTATGGCCATCGACGCTGAAAAGCGCAAGCCGATACTATCAACAGTAACAGGTGGTATGAGCGGTGCTGCAGTGAAACCTATCGCTCTGCGAATGGTATGGCAGGTGGCTAAAGCAGTGAACATCCCTGTTATCGGACTCGGTGGTATCATGAACTGGAAAGATGCTGTGGAATTCATGCTCGCAGGAGCAACAGCCATTCAGATAGGTACTGCAAACTTCATTGATCCGGCCATTACAGTGAAAGTGGCAGAAGGTATAAATGACTATCTTGACCGTCACGGATACTCATCTGTACGCGATATTATCGGTGCACTGGAAGTATAAGAAAAACGGATATTTATAGCCATAGGATGAAGATTCTGTGGCTATATTTTTTATGGCTATTATATTTAAAATCTAAAAAATGAAAAAGCTTCTCTTACGTACAAAAGCTTCGTAATTCTCCACATTAAGAATTACGAAGCTTTTTATATTTTAATCCTGAAGCAAGTCCGGACGCAAACGCTTAGTCCTCTCGAGCGACTGCTGGAACTCCCATTCACGAATCTTGGCTTCATGACCTGAAAGAAGAATATCAGGCACTTTCCAGCCTTTATATTCAGAAGGACGTGTGTAGACAGGAGGAGCAAGCAGATTATCCTGGAAAGAGTCAGACAGAGCAGACTGCTCGTCGGAAATGACTCCAGGAATAATACGCACAACAGCATCAGCTATGACTGCAGCAGCAAGTTCGCCACCGGTGAGTACATAATCGCCTATACTTATTTCCTTTGTTATGAAATGCTCGCGGATACGATAGTCAATACCTTTGAAATGTCCGCACAGTATCATCAGATTCTCCTGCAATGAAAGTGAGTTGGCCATTGGCTGGTCGAACTTCTCGCCGTCAGGACTTGTAAAGATTATTTCATCATAATGCCTCTGTTCCTTCAGTGCCGAAATACATCGGTCTATAGGTTCAATCTTCATCACCATACCTGCACAACCGCCAAAAGGATAATCATCCACACGGCGATATTTATCCGTGGTATAATCCCGTAGATTGTGGATATGTATCTCGGCTATACCTTTCTTCTGCGCACGGCTCATTATGGAGCAGTTGAAGAAACCTTCTATCATCTCAGGCAATACGGTTATAATGTCTATTCTCATATTTTATAGTTGTGTAGTTGTTAGTAGTTGCAAAAATACACATAATACTCCGTACTTATGGCGGCAAGATAAGTTTTTTTGCTAAATTTGCATTACTAACATCGTAAATATTATGACAAATCCTGAAATAGAAAGAATATACCAGTTGCGTGAAGAACTTCACACACACAACTATAACTATTATGTGATGAACTCGCCTGTGATAAGCGACATGGAATTTGACCGCATGATGCGCGAACTGCAGGAACTTGAGGCAAAGTATCCCGAAACATACGACGAAAACTCCCCTACGATGAGAGTGGGCAGCGATATCAGTAAAGATTTCGTACAAGTGGAGCATAAATACCCTATGCTGTCGCTTGGAAATACCTATTCGGAAGAAGAGGTTTCCGACTTCTATGAGAGGGTAAGAAAATCGCTGAATGAGGAGTTCGAAATATGTTGCGAAATGAAATTTGACGGTACATCAATCTCGCTTACATACGAAAACGGCAAACTGATAAGAGCCGTGACGAGAGGTGACGGAGTGAAAGGTGACGATGTGACTGACAACGTAAAAACCATCCGTACGGTCCCGCTTGTACTGAAAGGCGACAATTATCCGCAGAGTTTCGAGATAAGAGGTGAGATTCTCATGCCATGGGATGTCTTCGAAAAGCTGAACAAGGAACGCGAGGCTAAGGAAGAACCACTGTTCGCAAACCCAAGAAATGCTGCATCAGGAACTCTTAAACAGCAGAATTCATCGGTTGTGGCATCCAGAAAGCTTGATGCCTATCTGTATTATCTGCTTGGTGACAATCTTCCTCACGACGGACACTATGAGAATCTGCAGGAAGCACGCAAATGGGGATTCAAAATCTCCGACACTACAAAGAAGGTGAAGACACTGCAGGAAGTCTTCGATTTCATAAAGTACTGGGATACCGAAAGAAAGAATCTGCCGGTAGCCACAGACGGTATAGTCCTGAAAGTAAACTCACTCCGACAGCAGAAGAATCTTGGATATACGGCCAAATCGCCACGATGGGCCATTGCATATAAGTTTCAGGCAGAAAAAGCCCTGACCAAGCTCCAGAAGGTTACATATCAGGTGGGCAGAACGGGAGCCATTACTCCGGTAGCCAACCTTGACCCTGTTCAGTTGTCAGGTACTGTAGTGAAACGTGCATCACTACACAATGCCGATATCATAGCCAGTCTGGACCTCCACGAAGGAGATATGGTATATGTGGAAAAAGGCGGAGAAATTATCCCGAAAATCACCGGTGTGGACACAGAATCGCGTATTCCGGGAAGCAAACCGGTGGAATTCATCACTCACTGTCCGGAGTGTGGAGAACCGCTAACAAGATTCGAAGACGAAGCAGCACATTACTGTACAAACGAAGACTCATGTCCTCCTCAGATAAAGGGAAAGATAGAGCACTTCATAAGCCGAAAAGCTATGAACATAGAGGGACTGGGATCTGAAACAGTCGATTTGTTCTACCAGGAAGGAATGATAAACAATGCAGCCGACCTGTATGAACTGAAAGAACAGGAAATAGCAAAACTTGAAAGGTTCGGAGAGAAATCGGCACAGAACATAATGGCAGGCCTGGAGGCATCAAAACAGGTAGGATTCGAACGTGTGATATTTGCTCTGGGTATAAGATTCGTAGGAGAAACGGTAGCCAAGAAGCTCGCAAAATCGGTAAAAAATATAGACACTCTGATATCTGCATCGAAGGAAGAACTCATTGCCATTGACGAGATAGGGGAGAAAATAGCCGAGAGTATCATTCATTTCTTCAGCAGTGAGAAAAACAGGATTTTAGTGGAAAGACTGAAAGCTGCCGGACTGAAGATGGAGGTGGATGCAGAAGAAGTTTCCATGGCCTCAAACATCCTTCAAGGACAGTCGGTAGTGATAAGTGGAGTATTTGCGGTTCATTCACGCGACGAATACAAGGACATAATAGAAAAGCATGGCGGAAAGAACGTAGGAAGCATATCGAAGAAAACAAGCTTTATACTTGCCGGAGAAAATATGGGACCGAGCAAGCTGGAAAAAGCAAAATCCTTAGGCATAAAGATAATGAGCGAAGAGGAGTTTCTTAATATGATTTCCAGCCATACAGAAAATACACAAACTCCAGCGCAGGAAGAAGTTGAAGATTCGGTAGAGAAGAAGGAAGTTGAAGCTTCAGAGCAGATAGAAAAACCGAAAGCCGATGAAAATGAGAATAAGAAGAAAACTGCCACAAACATACAGTTGGAATTATTTTGATTCAAAAATTCATCAATTTATCCAAAAAAAGTGATAGAAAAATATTTTTAAAAGAAAATATTAGTACTTTTGTAACTATTAAATGCGTATATAATTAAATTATGATACAAAGAAGATTGAAAGGAATGGGAGTGGCGCTTATCACACCATTCAAGGAAGACGGAAGTGTAGACTATGATTCACTGCTCAGATTAGTTGAATATCAGGTACAAAACGGAATAGATTTTCTCTGTGTTTTAGGAACAACAGCAGAAACTCCGACACTGACAGCAGAGGAAAAGAAAAAGATAAAATCACTTGTAATAGAGAGAGTTAACGGAAGAGTTCCTATTCTTCTCGGAGTGGGAAGTAACTGTACCCAGACAGTAATCGACACCATAAAGAATGACGATATGACAGGTGTGGATGCACTGCTGATAGCTGTACCATATTACAACAAACCTTCGCAGGAAGGTATATACCAGCACTATAAGGCTATAGCACAATCTACAAATCTTCCTATCGTTCTGTACAATGTTCCAGGACGTACGGGAGTGAACATGACTGCTGCTACAACACTCCGATTAGCTCACGATTTCGACAATATAGTAGCTATCAAGGAAGCATCAGGAGATATTTCTCAGATGGATGAGATTATCAAGAAGAAACCGGCAAACTTCGATGTCATTTCAGGTGACGACGGAATAACATTCCCATTGATTACTCTCGGAGCTGTAGGTGTGATTTCTGTTATCGGAAATGCATTCCCAAAAGAATTCAGCCGCATGACAAGACTTGCTTTAGCCGGCGACTACAACAGTGCTCTCACAATACATCATCAGTTTACCGAACTCTTCAAGCTTCTGTTCGTAGACGGAAATCCTGCAGGAGTTAAAGCAATGCTCAGCATGATGGGAATGATTGAGAACCGTCTCCGCCTGCCTCTTGTTCCAACAAGAATTACTACATACGAAGAAATGCGTAAGGTTCTCGAAGGTTTAAAGGTTAAATGCTAATATAGCATACAGATAGAAAAACTAATACAGAAATAAAATCCGACCTGTAGATTTAAAATTTACAAGCCGGATTTTATTTTTTTCTGAAAAACGAATTCTCAGAGTGTTTTATTAAAGAAAAACAAGAGAATTATGAGTAAAAGTGAGAAAAAGGGAAGGAAGATGTAAAATATAGATATAAAGCATAATTCTAATTAAACATAATACCGATTATATAACTTTTATCCGTTTAGATTCTACAATGAAATTTGCCATCAACCCACAAGAATTATTCTCCACAAAAACGACGAAGAATTACAAACAAAACGTCGAAGCGTTTTAGTCTAAACGCTTCGACGTTTTACTTATAGCTGTTTACAGAATTATAAGCTATATTATTCTGTTTACCGTAATCTCCGGAAAATCATGAAGCAGCATCAGCAATATTCCTTCTTCATTCATATTCTTGGCTTTTACAACCATCGATACATAATAAACCGGATTACCTCGGCCGTCAGTCTTTTCTTCCATCTCGTATGAACTTATGATGAAATTCCTTGAACTGAACAATGCGGATATATCTTTCAGAGAATCCTGATTCCGGGTTGAAAACTCTACAATCATACTCCTCAGGCTTATGCCTTTGAAGAAATAATTTAGAACCTCAACACCTATAAGGAATAAAACCGTCGCCGTAATGCCCAGAACGTACATTCCTGCGCCTATGGCAAGTCCGATACCTGATGTGGCCCATATGCCTGCTGCAGTAGTCAGACCTCTGACTATCTGCTTCTGAAGCAATATTATAGTACCTGCACCTATAAATCCTATTCCGCTGACTACCTGAGCAGCCAGGCGGCTCGGATCAAGTCTAACCAACTCAGTTTCAAGCACTTCTGAAAAGCCATATTGAGACACTATCATCAGCAAGGCACTTCCTAAAGCTACAAGAAAATGAGTCCTGTAGCCTGCTTCCTTGGAGCGGTATTCCCTCTCCAGACCTATTATAACTCCCATAAGACTGGCTACTACCAACCTTATTATGAATTCTGTGTACATTTCCATAATACCAAATGCTTATACACAAATATAAGCATTGTACATGAAAAAAGCAAGCTATCAGCAGGCTATGATGCTATTTTATTCTGTTCATCCTTGATATCAGTTCATCGCCCAACTCGCCTTTTACCTTTATGTGCTCCAATACCGCTTCTACGAAAGGATTACTTTCAAAGTACCCTCTCACCTGCTCAAAATCAAGTCTTTGCTCCTCTCTTGTTCCATCGGCTCCGAATCCTGTCATGGCAGAAAGAGAGAATTCCTTCTTCGCATCTTCGTAAACCATCTTGTCAAGACCGATTACCGCATCTTTCCATTTTGCTACGATACCGATAATGTCTTCCTTAGTGATTTTATCTGCCTCAAGACCAAAGAATTCAAGCATCTTGCCGTATGCCCAGGTCCATTCATAGGTATAGTAATTATTGTGCATCTCTGTAAGGCGGGCATCTATCTTTTCTACCGAATCAAGCACTCCACATTCGATATCGGCCATCAGGCGGTCTATCTCGCTGCGAGGTGCAATAAGTCCCGAGACGTCAACCCATTCGCCTGTACCTATGGCAGTATCAGGCTTGAGTCTTTCGCGGATTTCTTCGTTACTCTTGAATTCCGTTATCTCTAGACGCTTGATAACTGAGTTTCCGAGGAACTTGGTAATACCTGTCTCATAGAACTTTATACCTTTATTGAGAGATGAATTCTTGATTTTCGCACTCTGATATGAGTATGTCTCAGATGTCTCGCCCGATACCCTCGCAAGGTCTTTCAGAATCTCACGTCCCTTGAACATCTTCTGTATGGTATATGGACTGAGGAGGTTGTAATTCACCTTATCCATACGGCAAGGGTCTTTTCTGTTGTCACGCTTAGGCCACTTCTGAGCATCGCGGATAGTTCCCACACTGCGGAGATTTACACCGGGCATGAGGTATGTGGTATTCTTCTCTTCTATAATATATGAGAAAGGCAGATTTGTGGTGTCAGGATGAGCCACGTGGCGTCCCATAACGAGTGAGAAGGCTCCGATACGTGCCGGCCAAAGGATATAAGAGTCGGAAGCAGTCTTGGCACCTCTCTCCATGATACCCTGGTGTATAGGTCCCAGTTTATACATATGGTTGCTCTGGTTTGAACCCGAACCGGCATTCATGAACGAGAACATTCCGGCTATAAGCAATGTCGATTTATGGTGGGTAACGGTGAAAGGACCAGCAAAGATGGCACAAGCCTCGCCGTTTTCTTCCTGACAGTTACAGAAGAACAGGGAGTCTGACGCAGAATAATTATGTCCCATATGACATGCCTGACCTACGAAACATCTTGTCAGCATAGTACCGTCTTCGATATGCGAGCCGCTGGAGATGATGAAATCGTCGCAGATTACACCGTAACCGATATGGATAGGCGCACTCTCGTTACTGTTAAGGCTACCGTTCTTCAGTCGTCCGGCACTCTCTATCTTACAGAAACTGCCTATTCGCACGTTCTTGATATATCCGGTATCTACAATCATCGCATCGTTACCCACATAGCCATATTCCGAAGCTATCTCGTCGGCATATTTCATAACCAATGATTTCATCTTTGCGGCAAGGTCAGGACGATGTCTGTACATGGCAGCGATATAAGCCTCGTGAGCAGACAGTTTGTCATGAATTATTACCTCTCTCCCACCGGTTTCGCTCAGCACGGATACTTCGGTACCATTTCCGAAAGTGGAACGCTTGTCCACAATCATGCAATCCACATTCTCTATGAAAACTCTGTCCGAAATAACGTAATTCGCGATATAGTTCTTTACATTCTCTATGCAGCATCCGTTGCCTACAGTTACATTGTGCAGAGTGGCATTCCTTATTCCAGATGACTTCTTTACTCCACCGGCAAGGGTAAACTCACCGTTCAACTCCCCTATCCTTATCTTGCCGGACATCCTTACATGCCAGACTTTTGAAGCGTCAAAGCCTTCGGCTACAGTTACATCCGACCAGTTTTCGGCACAACATCCCTGTGCAATGAGTGTATCAATCTCAGATACCGTGAGATTTCTAAATGTATGTTCCATAAAATTCATTTCACTTGTTATTTTATCATTCTAACGACAAAGATAGTAACATTTTGATATATATCTTGCTTTTATCATAAAAAGCATCTATCTTAGAAGAGATAAAATCCGTTGCCATATGAAAACTACAAGCAAATTACTCTTTGTCCTCACAATGCTACTGACGGGTTGCAACAATGTAGGGAAAAGACAAACAGAATCCTCCCATGCAGATACTGTCACACTGCAAGCGGATACCGTTATGCCGCAGAAAGAAACTGTAGCGGACACTGTCCTTGCCGATACCGCCAGACATGACAGTGCGGAAGTTTCCATACCCGTCATCGTGCCTTACTGCAATGACATCCCCACAGGCAAGGAAATCAGCCATGCCCTTTTGAGTATGCGTACGGAATACGACTACTACCCTCTCCCGACAAATGAAATAACAGTGTTCGTAACCAACAAATCAGGCGGGGAATACACTTGCGGAGACGAGTACAGCATAGCCTATTATAACGAGAAAGACAAAACCTGGGAACCGCTGCCTGTAAATCCTATAAGTGAGGATATGCTCTGGATAATATCGCCGTACCATAATGTCAGAATGCAGACCATACACATCTATACCGACATCACTCCCAACCGTCCGGGAAAATATCGTATATACAAGCCGTTCAACAACGATACGGAAGTAGCATTCGCAGAGTTTGAAATGGTTGACAACAAGGGTGTCCGCAAGCTGATGGACAGTATGTGGAAGAAAGTCACGAGCCTTCCACGCACAGATACCATACGTGAAAACATCTCAACCGCATGTCAGCTCCACGACGGCGATACGATATCGGTTGGTCTGATAAATAACAACATGCCATATCAGGAGATGTTCAGAAAAAGAATACTGAACTACTCCGCCCTTGATTTCGGAAAGATAACTACAACCCAACCTCTCCCTTTCACTACGACATCGGACACTATGGACATCAGCATGAGAACGGAAAAGCCCGTTTACCCTGTTGAAACAGAAGAAATCCCGGTAAAAATTTTCAACAACAACGACCGGATGCTGTTTTTCGGCCTTGATTATGGAATTGCCCGAAAGGAAGGGGACGAATGGCTTGTTCTGAACACTTCCACCGTGTGGAATTCCGTTGGTATCCTTATAGAAAAAGGTCGTGACTACAATTTCAAGGCCCATATGTACAACTTGGTTAACGACAACAAGCCAGGTACATACAAGGTCTATAAGAGAATAGGTTTTGACGGCAGCCGGAAGGAATGGTATATGTCGGCAGAATTCAAGTTAGAATAATCAAATAATATTTTTATATGAAAAACTATAATTTATTTATTCTGTTCATAATAACTTTGATTACCTTTTTATCCATTGGATGTAAAGATAACAAACACCAGGAAGCAACCGAGTATCAGGGCACAACGGGCGACGCTACAGTTCTGTCAAGCGACAGCATAGGACAGGAAGTAAGAATGGAAACAATTCAAGGGAATTATTATTCATCGACTAAAGAAGTCTATGCCATAGTCTTTAACCCTCAAAAGCGGCAACTAAGTTACGGACGCGACTGGGAGCTGGAGCATATGAAAGACAGCGTATGGATTAAAGTCAGGAATAAAAAACCGGTATTGAGATTTGACGATGAGTATCTACCAATCAATATTCCTGAATATATGGTATTCAGCTTTCCAATACATATTTATGAGATTACGTCAGGTAGATATAGAATAAAAAAGACATTCTATGATAATTATGGTAACGGTAATTATAAGGAAATAGAACTATACTCTGAATTTTATGTGAAATAATACAACAGAAAAGTGCGTTAAAATCTGTCAATAGGACTTATTCCAAAACAACAAAAACTCGGCTTGGAATATACCTAATTACAAAAAATTATACTTATAATAAATAATAGAATATTTATGTGGTCAATTATTTATGGAAAAGAAAAAGTTGAAAAACTGTATAACGGAATTTTACCAGATTTGAAATCTATATATATCCATGAATTTACAGTAATAACAGGTGAAGACATTGAGGTAGATATAAGATTTGACATAAAGGACATGCCTAAAGATATGCCTTCTAAGTGGATAGAAAGAAAGATAAATACAGTTCAGTTTGTATTCGGTTTCCTAAGTGTAAAGTTCATTGACTTTAATATAGATGAGGACTTAAAAAAAGAATGTGTTTTAAAATGTGAGAAAATAGCAATTGACAAAAATAGAATTACGATAACAAGCAGTGAAGGAAAAGTTGAATTATCTTTCTTGTCAAAATGGAATTATATAAAAAGTATGTCCGGATACAAACAAGATTAGGAGTTGTGTTACACATGTATCTACTGTGGTTGTGTTGATTTTTTTACAAGAATAAATACCATATCTTTTGCTTTATTAAACCATACCAACAAACAAGTATATACGTGGTATTAAAAAGAGTCCTATAATTTATACAAGGATAAATAGAATAAATATAAAGGTAATGCAAGTAATATAACTGCTGAAAGTGCTATCATACGGTAATGTCGTTATTTCTCCATAAAGAAAGATAAAAGATTCAACTAAGTGCATGATCATGAATTATTTTAAGTCATTAAGATAATCTGTCTTTTATGGAAGATTATAGAGAATATTTTGTAGATTTGCAAAAAGGCGGGGGTTGTTGTATGCGAAGGAATGAACTATCCAAGTTCCTTTCAATGGCAAATCCTGCGCATAGGTTGTCGGCTTTATATCCATCCTGGTATGGACTGATTCTTAGCTTCTCAACGATAGAAAGTGGATTTGTAGTATTCATAATTCTACTAAACTTGGATAAATAATATAAAACCAATTAATATAGAAGAAAATAAATAATGAGAATAATGGAACCAGTACCTCTATGGGGTATAATATTTATTAATTGCATAACACTCTTGATCAGTATATGGATACTTATCCGTCTGTACAAAAACAGGAGTGACAGGAGTGTTTCATTTTACATATATGGAATAGCTTCGTTAATAGGACTGTTCTTAGGTGTGATAAGCTTCTTTTATCACATATGCCATGCACTTTGTGCTATAATAATTGGTATATATTTATTTATTGATACATTCAAATACAAGAAAACTATATCAAAATTGTCGTATGCATCATATCCATCAGTTATTAAAGGATATGGTGGTGGTATTGTTTTAATGTTCTATGGTACAATGATAATTTTATTGTATTACAACATAATATGACATTTATAATAAGGTAAGCTATACGATATTTGAACAAGTGATATTTAACCAATAAATTTTAGTTTTATGAATGCAGCGAATTTTGTGAAAACTTTTACTGAAATCACACCAACCAAGAAAGATTATCAAGAAAAAGCTCCTGAATTAGATAATTTTATTGATATACTCATCAATAATCATAAAATTGGGAAGAAGAATGTTCATACGGATATCCCAGAAAAAGATGCAATTATAGATTTGATTTATAATTATGACGTGTCAAGCCTTGAGATTCAAATCTTTAAATTTAACAAGGAAGACGATGTGAGAGAAAATGATAAATTCATTTTTGTCGGTTGGGCAGAGGCTTTTCCCTTTGCCATATCAAAACAAACAGGTGAAATTGTAGAAACCGATTGGGGAACTCCCGATTATATAGTAAACTATTTGGCAAAAGACCAGGAAGCTTTTTTGGAAGCCTTGATTGAACTTGAAAGGTTAGATCAAAAGAGACTTTTCGACTCAATTACAGACGAGGAAGAAAATGAGTTCGCAAAGAAAATACAATCGATAATAGGTGGTGAAAAGTATCAGCTGTATCAATAAAAGGGATGCAGCTGGTACTTCTGTTAGTTCTTTCGTACCACAATTAATAAAAGTTGATAAAAAAGTTCCTGAAGGAAAACTGTATTCTGATTATATCTTGAAAAAATGGGAGATGAAGCCGCCAATCTACCATACTCCACAAAGAACAAAAAGAAGTAATTTTGCAATAGATTTCAAAACAGAATGAGCAACAAACAAAACAATAATATTATGAAAAAGAATATTATATCTTTATTGGGATTCGTCATTTGTTCTCTTTTAATCATAATCTCCGGATTCCTATGTTTTACGACAGAAGGTATTGATGCGGAAAAGATGAGAACAATCTATGTAGGATTTATTTTACTTATGCTCCATGGTTGTTACCGCATTTATAAATTCAAGACTTCAACCCATCAGGACACCGAAACGGATGAAGTGCAAAAAAAATTACAACAGGCATATTCTATTGCTGAATTTTTCCGTACAGTCTTTCATCCTAAAGAAATGTATTTCCGTACTTCACTTTCCCTTTTCATTATTTTGGTGTTTGGATTGTTTGGTACTTCTACTCTGTTTTGGGCATTCACATTTCTATTTTTAGCAATAAAATCTGTATTGATAATTCAATATTATCGTTATTGGAAAGCATGGGAGAAACTGGTAGTTGCAGAAATGAATGCAAAGACGGACGATATTGATGAAATAGACGAAAAAGCTGTTTGTGAATTTATCGAAGTATTAAAGCCTTTCAAGCGCAAGGCTATTGAAATTTGTTTTGCTTCTTCGGAAGATGACGCAGAAACAGGTTGTTCCAAATATGGAGGCCAACCAGATGTGCCGGAAGATTTTCAATGGCCTTTGGATAACAATAATCGCCCACTCTCTCTGTTGCTTCAGATAAACTGTTCAGACTTAACATCTCTTACCTCTGAAGACTATATGCCGAAATCCGGGCATTTATATTTTTTCTATGAACTTGGCGAACAAAATTGGGAAGGAGCAGAGAATAGTATTCGTGTTATATATATAGATACACAACATAAAGAACTGCATCGGATAGATTATCCAAAAACATTGGCGAATGAATTTAGATTAAAAGAACGAGTCATATCTTTTAAAACTAAAGACAGTTACCCTTCTTTCCAAGATTTTAGTAATCAGAATAGTGAATATAAGCACATCATAGATAAAGTTGTAAGTTTCAATGAAGCTCGTAACAGATTGGAATCAGAGCCGTCCATCAATGCAATCGGAACAATGTTCGGATATGCAGACTTAATACAGGATGCTATAGTAAACGATTTGAATGCAAATATTCTGCTTTTACAACTTTCTTCTATTGAAGATGATTCGTATGAGCTTTTGTTTGGTGACTATGGGAATATTTATTTCTACATTTCCCATCAAGATCTGAAAAACAAAGATTTTAGAAATCTTAAGTTTGAATTACAGTGCTATTAAAAGATAAAGTAATAGAGCCATACTCTGAATTTTATGTGAAATAATACAACAGAAAAGTGTTACGGCATTGAAGAAGCACTCCTGCCCTCTGCCGTAACACACGCCTATTATACATCCCCGATTATTCGCCGGAGATAAGTTTAGCCCCTTCAAAATCTATGGAAGTAACCAAAATCTTGTTGTCCTTAATCTTTAAAGATGTCTGATATACCTCCTTGCCTTTTTTTGTGAATTCACAATACACTGTATCATTGTCGATTCCTGTCAGGCGGATATGTGTTATTTTTGTGAATTTCTTGATTCGCTTGCCAAGTTCCAGTTTCCAGAATTCCTGGTCTTCAACTCCGTCAGTGCAGAAATACTTGTACGCATAATCATTGTATGCCATTGAAGTGGACGATTTATTGACCAGATAGTTAAGACTTTGCAAGATGGAATCAAGATTTTTTATGTTGCTCATTATGGATTCGTTGTAGTCTATCGTGATATTCTGCTGATATAACTTGGTGAAATAATCCTTTGAGAGGTTCAAGAGTTTGGTCTTGTAATTCTCCAGTTCATCAGCAGCCGTTTTCTTGACATAGAAGACACCGTTTTTCGCCTCAAGAATCATAAATTCCTTATCTGTAGTGGTTTGCAGGGTATCCATCCGTACAGATGAAAGATTATCGTACAGTTGCGTTATGTCTTTTATTGTCGGATTAGCAGAATCAAATCTTTTCATTATACCGAACTTTCTGTCAAACTCATAATCAGAGTTTATTTTGAGGTAGTCCATCAGTCCGATAGCTGTTTCTCTCTTTATCTCGTCTATCTTTCCGGGCAGGGCTGCAGCTTGTTCTTTGGTCAGATAAACCTTGTCATAAAGTTTTCCCTTAAATTCACCTATAGTAGTGAGATGATATATCCAATTTTGGGCTTTTACATATTTTGCTCCCTTGTCATCTGTACAGATAACTCTTTCAAAATGATCATTACTTGATGAAAGAGTTCCAAAATCGTTTATATTGTATTCATTACGGACGATAGCTTTCCTGATAGAGCTTATCAATACGTTGAAGCCTTCGTCAGTAAGATACTCCATTTTTTTCAGATATTTGAATTTCTTGAAGTTCGGAGTAGAGAAATCACATCCGCGCAAATCTCTGAAACTGATGACATTGTCACGCAAGATGATTCTGTTTGTATGGATTCCCAAGTTGATACTGTCTTCGAAAACCATTATCCCCTGTTCGCGCAGTTTCTCTTCCGTGATAGTTCCATTGGCAAGTTGTCTGGCTTTCTCCACGAGAGCAGGTGGAGTGCTGCTGTCCTTGCCGGAACTGCTCAGACGCACACCTTTAAGGAAGGTATAAGTAAATCTTTCGTCTATGTAATTGAAGTCCCATCTGCCTGTCAGTTCTCCGCTCTGTGTCAGAGTTCCTTTTATGGCTTCACGATCAACCAGTGCTGTGGAATAGTCCACCATGTACGGACCTACTAACTTTCCGTTGTTGTAGTTCACATTCATTTTAGCTTCAACGGTGGTTACATAGTTTGCCACAAAATTTCCGTTCGGAATACCATCCTTGAAGTTTCCGTTAAGGGTGAAGCTCTCCACTTGCGAGCGTGAGCCATGAGTATAGGTAGTCCTTGAGTTGAGGGCCAGGGTACCATTCATATTTCCGTTCTTATAATTGGCGGTAAGATTATAGTTGCCGTTTATTGTCATTTTCTGGAGCTGTACATACCTCTCGAAATTATTAAGGCTTGCCTTGATTGAAAGCGGACCGTCCTTAATATTTTCGCCATCCTTACCCACGATATACGAGTATGTGATTTTTCCTTCCATCGGTATATCCAATGGCGGACGGTAAAATTCTGTAACCTGTTGTCTTTGTGCTGAGATTTCTGCAGAACATAATGACAGAAATCCTAAGAAATATAATACTGAACTTCTCATATCTTATTGTATATTAATGTTTTATTCACTGTATTCTTTTAATAGTTCCATTGCTTTTCTGCTGGTTTCCATCATCTCGTCCGAATTTTTCATCACATCATCCATGAGGTCCATTGTTTTCCCCAGTGTGTTCAAACCTTTCTCTATGTCATCAAAGTCGGCAGAGCTGTCTTTTTCGTCTTCCTTGAAACTTATGTAAATATTTTCTATCGAAAAGCTCTTGGATTTTTCCATTACGGCCTTTGCATAATCATAATCAAAATCGTTGATAAACACGAAGTCCTGCTCGGTTCCAGGTTCAGATTTAAGAAAGCTAACCATCTTTTCCTCCTCTCCGTCCGCCAAAACCATTTGCGAATAACTGTCAACGATGCTCATACCATCTTCGTCCTTAAGTCGCAGACTCGGACTGTGGATATAGTTGATTTCCTTATCCGGTGTTTTTTCAAGTCTAAGCCTGATTTTCATTCTCACACGGTCGCTGCATTTCAGCTTATATTCCCCCTGAACTACAGAGAAGTATTCAGAATTGTCCCCATAAACTTCTGATTGAGAAACTTTCAGTGTCACACTCTCCGGAACTGATGAACCACCACATGCCACTGTAATTATGGCCAGGACCAACGAAAGAAATAAAATGTTTATTTTTGTCATAGTAGTCTTTTTTTAGAATTATCAAATAATCTGTTCTGTATAATAAGCTTTATTGTTTATCAGAAACTTGAGTTTCCATAGCCCTCAAAAGCCACGTAGATGCAGTAAAGAGTGACTGCAAGCTTAAGGCATGTGCCTATCAGATAGGCGGCAAATACTGCCAGTGCAGGTCGGAAAGAAGCTGCCAGGCTTTTACGTGAAACGGATTCTCCGATGTAAGCAAAAACAAAAGGGAAAACCACTAAGGCCAGAACCATAGTCAGTATGACGGTAGTATTGTCATCGGCAGAACTGATTGTAGGCCAAACGCCCAGCACTCCAAGCATAGACCCTATGACACATCCCCACTTGCCCGGCTTTCCGTATTCCGAAATCAGACCTGCCACCTTGGGCACAAACATATCTGCCACCTTACACAATACTACCGCCAGACCGCATATTACGAGGCTCATAGTGTCGAACACCTGTATGTCAGTACAGAAGTTCAGAAGCAGGATACCTGCATAAGCCAGGATTGGTCCCGGCACACGATTGATAAAACATCCCACGAGTCCTATTGCCATCAACAGGAAACTCAAAATAATCCATACAATTTCCATGTTTGTAAAAAATTAAGATTAAAAAATTATTACTAAAAATTACTGTGATGCAAACATAGAAATTATGTCCAAAAGGCCGTTGGTCCATTTTAGTCCTTTTAGACTTAAGCCATACAGAAGAGACGTTATTCTTCCATTACCGGCATCGGAAGACTTATATCCTTGAATAAATCCGATGAATACAGACTTACGACATTGGTTACAGTAGATTTGCTCACCTCATCCATTCCGTCAGTAAGCGAATCGCACATTACCACAACCTTGTTTCCGATTTCAGACATTATTTTCGACATGGTTTTATATTCTTCATAGCTTATTTTCTCCCTTCCTCCAATAAATTCTATCAATGGCTCATAGATTTTATCAACCTCCTTTTTCCCATTCTCTATGGCTTCATTCAAATAGTCGTTCTTATCGGAGCTATCCTTCTGGCCTACAGAGTATAATGATATAAACACTACTGAAACTACGAAGAGAACGAATACAGGAACGGCCGATACGAACTTTTCCCATGCGTTGATGTACGAAGATATGCTCTCTACATTGGCGAACCTTAAAGTCCTGGTCCTCATACATTTATTTGCCAAATGATTGTAGAAAAGGCTTATATCGGCTTTTTTGATAACTTTTCCAAGACTGTAGATATCGTTACGGCAGTCAGGTACGGACTCTGTCAGCTGTTCAGGAGAGATATATTTGTCAGTACCGGCCGGATGCTTCAATATACAATAAGAATCTGTGTCCGACAGTCCGAAATCAAGTATTTTAGCGTTACCTCCGTTGGCTGTCACCATTATGTTGGCAGGTTTCAAATCGCGGTGCACTATCTGCTTGCCATGTACATACGAGAGGGCGGAAATCACCCCTTTTATAACTCTCACCCTGTCCGAAGAGGAATGTTTCCCACTAAGATATTCATCGAAAGACACTCCGTCGATGTACTCCATTATGATACACTCCCCTACACCGGGAACATTCTCCCAGCCGATTGTTCTCACGATATTGGGATGCGAAAGCGAGATGCTGATGTCGAATTCCTTTTTCAGAAGTTCTCTGTACAACATGGTTGAACGGTGTTCTTCCTTCAAAGTTTTAAGGACATACCACTGTCCGTATCTTTTTGCCTTGTATAGAACACAATATGCTCCTGAGTACATTTCTGTCACTTCCGTGAAAGAGCTGTTTACTGATAAATCTTCAGGAGTAACAAATCCTGATGTAGATGTATTCATAGTGTTATTTTTTAATTAGTTCAAAACGTATTCCGTCTATTTTTCCGGCCACATACGATGTAGGAGGCATTCCGTCCTGTATCAGATGGTCGATGAACAGAGGTTCGCCTTCTATCAGGAAACTGCATCTGAAAGTGGCATCAATCTTGATTTTTGAATTATCGGCCTTGAGAACCTTGAAATCATTTCCTCCGCAGAACTCGAAAACACACTGTCTGTCGGGCAACCATGTCACAAGCACCTTATCCCCTTTTTCAAGCTGCTCCACATTCAGACTTCGTGAAATGATAATATCGGACTGTATTGTTTCACTCCCTCCGACTGACTTACAGAACTCGCTCCAGTCCCTGTATCCCACGAATCGTGAAAGCACATCGAGAGTGGCAAGTCTGGGCGATGTATTCTCCTTCAGATATCCCCACAAGCGTTTTAAAGTGGTGGCACTAATCATAATATGCAGCCTTGAAAATATATGTTCCGACAGAGAGTCGTAATCCTTGGGGGTGAGAAGTTTCTTACCCAATACCCTTTCTACACTGATTTTCAGCTGTTCCAAACATTCTTTTTCATACATAGTATATACTTTTGGCGCAAATGTAATATTTTATTGATAATCTCACACTAAATCATTAATTAATTGTCGAATTATAATCTCTGATTTTTTTCTAATTTTTTCTATTTCATAACGCCTTGTTTATCTGTATTTCTAACCTACAGGTTACTTAGTATCCGGAATGTAACTTCTTGTTTTATAAGATGTTATAAGCTACATTTGCAGAGTAAAAAGAAAAAGAGTACTCTAAACGATAATGTATCACAATGTAAAAACAAGGAAAAATGAAACAGATTGAAAAGTTAATCTCGGCAGAAAACTTCTGCGCCGTAAATTTAGGTAAATTAAGCCAGTTGAATGAATATGTCCTCGAAATGGGTCCGGAAATCAAAATACCGGGAAAGGTATTCTGCGGAACAGCATTAGGATGCACAGGTAGCGAATTTTCTTTCCAGATGTTCCAGCCGGGAACTGAAACAGGATTCAAGCACACTCATAAAAATCATGAGGAACTGTACTTCTTCTTGAGTGGAAAGGGAGAGTTTCAGGTTGACGACAGAATATTCCCTATAACTGAAGGCACAGTAGTCCGTGTTTCTCCGGATGGAAAACGCTCCGTACGCAACAACGGCGATACACCACTGATAATGCTGTGCATACAGTACAAGGCCAATACATTCAACAGTGAAGATGCGAACGACGGAGTAATCCTGCAGGAACCTGTGAAATGGTAATCTAAAAAAATAATCCGGTAAGTTGATGACCTGATTGAGGGAAAACTTGCCGGATTATAATATATTTCATAAAAACTTGGTTACATTTGCAGTAAACTAAAATTCACACCATGACAAAAACTAACATTAAGGAAGAACTGTTTTCAGACTGCCCAATACGCAACATTCTGGCAAGAATAAGTGACAAATGGTCCATGCTAATTCTCTTCATGCTGTATCAGAACGGCACTATGCGTTTTAACTCGCTAAGGCACAATATCCCGGATATTTCACAGAAAATGCTGTCATCGACCTTGCGTACATTGGAAGAGGATGGATACATACTAAGAAAATCGTATGCCGAAGTTCCTCCACGTGTGGAATATTCACTATCGGAAAGAGGGAAATCGATTATTCCGCACATAGAGGGACTTATTGATTGGGCAAAAAATAACCTTGAAGATATTCTTAATGACAGAAAGAAAAATTCTGCCAAATAAGTCTTTATCAATATCAGCACTTACCTCCGCAAGAGCATTTGGGAAGTTCCTGCTTCTTGATTTCTGTGATATAGAAACGGGCGAAACCGTTCTTAATCTCATCGCGTACTCTACGGAATTCTGAGTTGATGAACTCTTCTGTTCCTGTGGCATGCGACGGGTCGTCGAAACCTATGTGAAGGCGTTTTCCTACCTTACCCGTAAATGCGGGACAACTCTCGTTTGCGCCTCCACATACGGTTATCACATAGTCCCATTCACTGTCGAGATAATTATTTACATGCGTTGGAATGTGGTTGCTTATGTCTATTCCTACTTCCTTCATCACCTCTACCGCCTTTGGATTAACCTGAGCGGCAGGTTCTGTTCCTCCTGAATAGACCTCCAATGAATCATCAAACGACTGTAGGAAACCGTGAGCCATCTGGCTGCGGCAGCTGTTTCCTGTACAAAGTATAAGTATTTTCATATGAGTTTATGAGTTTTAAGTTTGTCAGTTTCTTATTTTCAAACTACAGTATATAATTGAACAAATAGCCCGACAAAATTAGAAAAAAGGCTACAGTCCCGAAAAATAGACATATCAACCGCCATGTCAGAACCTTTGTCAACAGTGTAGCTTCAGGCAATGACAAACCTACAACGGCCATCATAAATGCTATGGCTGTTCCCATAGGCACTCCCTTGGCCACGAATACCTCTATCACCGGAACTATACCTGCGGCATTGGCATACATAGGCACTGCCAGAATAACTGACACAGGCACTGCATACCAGTTGTCCTTAGACATGTATTGCTCGAAGAAACCTTCAGGAACGAAACCATGCATAAAGGCTCCTATACCAATACCTATAATGATATATATCAGCACTCCACTCACTATCTTCCAGGCATCACGAACAATGGAAGGAAGTCGTTTGAGGAACGTAGTGTGGTCCTTCTCCCACTCCTCAGCCTGTGCGGACGAGTTGGCCTGTATCTGCCTTACCCACTCGCTGAGATATGGAGAAAGGTTCATCTTTCCCAATGCGAAACCGCCTATCACACCGAGCAATATACCGCTGATGACATAAATCAAAGTAACTTTCAGTCCGAAAGAGCCTAAGAACATGGCTACTGCCACCTCATTGACCAACGGTGATGTTATCAGAAAGGCAAATGTCACTCCCAAAGGTATTCCTCCTTTGACGAAACCGATGAACAACGGTATCGACGAGCAGGAACAGAACGGAGTTATGGCTCCGAATATGGATGCCAGAAGATATTGAAGTCCGTACATCTTGTGTGTGACAAGATAGTTTCTCAAACGCTCTATAGGGAAATAGGCGTTTATTATCCCCATCAGCACACTGATGAAGAACAGCAGTATCAGAATCTTTATCGTGTCGTAAAAGAAGAAGTTTACGGCCACCCCAAGAGATGTTCCGGCATCAAGACCGAATATGCCGTAAACCAGCCAGTCGGCAAAATCCTGTATCATATATTTAGATGCCTAAAAGTTCTTTTACTTCACTTTCTGTAGGAACCTTACCTTTAATCTTTACTACCTCGTCCACTACTATGGCAGGAGTGGTCATGATATTGTAGTTCATCATTTCCATGATGTCATCTACCTTAGTAAGTTTCACATCGAGATTGTTTTCCTTGATTACTTTCTCTACTACCTGATAGGTTGTCTTACACTTGCTGCAACCCGGTCCTAATACTTTAATTTCCATAATTCTATAAATTTATTGATTAAAAAAACATTACAAAACAATAATATATACCTATTACGATGAAGAGTATTCCAACTATCACGTTCAGCCATTTCTGCACGGTCCTTATACGGCCGTAGAAGCTGCTCATCTGCTGTACACTGAAGGCCAATATCCATGCTACCATCAGTACCGGAATAGCAGTTGCTATAGCAAACACGGCAGGAAGCAGATAGCCTGCGGTAGCTGTGGCAGACATAGGTATGAGCATCCCGAAATAGAATACACCGCTCGTAGGGCAAAAAGCCAAAGCAAATAGTACTCCGATGAGCAATGCTCCTGCTCCACCCTTTCTGGCAAGCCCTTCGGCATTGCCGTTGAAACCGAACTTAGGGAGATTCAGTCTGTCGCCCCAAAGCATGAACAATCCTATGATGAGGAGCATCGGTCCGATAAGAAGTTCGCCCCATGTACCGATAGTCTTCTGTATGCCGAACATGCTGGAACCTTCTCTGAGAATCATTATCAGCACTACTCCGAGCAGAGTATACGAAAGTACACGCCCCAAAGTATACAGCAGTCCGTTGATGAAAACACGCTTCCTGTTCTCGATATTTCTGCCTATAAATCCTACAGCCGCTATATTGGCAGCAAGGGGACAGGGCGAAATGGCAGTCAGCAGTCCAAGGAGGAAAGCCGTCAGAACAGGAGTCGAACTATTGTCAAGCAAATTCTGAAGCCAATCCATAACGGCCGGTTATTTAAGCATTTCCCTTACTTTGGCTACTACACCGCTCTTGAACTCTTCAGGCGACTGTCTGGCATTCCTGAATGCGAAATCTGTCATATTCTCCACACTTTCCTTGCCATCCTTATGTCCTACTACGAATAGTGACGACCATGTGACCTCATACTTCTCTGCTATAGCCTCATTCTCTTCCTTTGTGATATCTATAACTCTGAACACCACATCGCCTTTCTTAATCTCCTCGGCAAACTCTTTTGATACTGCTTCTGAGGCATTTTTCTCTATCGCCATACATGTGGCACATCTCTGTTTGCCATGAAAGTACAACACTTCAACACAATCGCGGGCAGGAACTCCCACTTCCACTCCCTGTGCAGACGATTCATTCTTTGTGCCCATTCCGCACGATGCCAAAGTTAGGCAGGCTACGGCCATTAATACAATTTTCTTCATATACCTTTTTAGTTTATTGATATCATTAGTATTTCGTCAAACTACGAACAAAGAAAGCAAAAAAAGACGCTGCTTATCCGCAGCAACTCTCTTTCTTGCAAACAGACTGACCGAAGAACGCAGAAAACATCTTTCCGGCAAGCTTCCAGTTCTCTCTGTTGATGCAGTATTTCACCTTTGGAGTTTCTATCTCTCCCTGTATCAGTCCGGCCTCCTTAAGTTCCTTAAGATGCTGTGACACTGTGGCCTTGGCTATAGGCAGTTCTTCGTGGATATCGCCAAAGAAACATGTTTCCTGACGCAAAAGAAACTCCAGGATAGCCATACGTGCAGGATGCCCCATGGCCTTTGCAAAACGTGCCATTCTCTCCTGCTCTTCTGTATAGTTTTTATTCGCCATTAATAGTATGTTTGAATATTGTTCGCAAAATTACGAATAACATTCAAACTAACAAAGATTTTCCGGAGTTTATGAGAAAAACAGATACATTTTCCTTTAAAGTATTTATCACTCACGCTTTTTCCTTCTGATAACGAAACCGGTATAGATGCACCACAGCGCTGCCAGTCCGGCAAAGAAGATATAGATAAGAGTTCCTTTTCCGAGGATGGTGTATATACGTCCGGTATGTATCTCCTGCGCAAAGCTCCATAGCGACATAGGCAGAGAAGAAAGATTTTCGGGCATATGTAAAGCTGTCGTTCCCTTATAATACTCCACTACGAAAGTTTTTTCTCTAATATTATCGCAATAGCCCGATACGGCATATTTACCGAACGGAGGACCTGCAACATCTTCTGCCTTTTCTCCGGTGAAATAATCAGTAGAAATCTGTCTGCTTCTGTCCCACACATACATTCCGCTGAAAGAACCCGTAAGCCAGTTGCCACAGGAATCTTTCTGCCAAACATTAAGTCCCATAACACTGACAGGAGGTGTATTCTCCAATTTCACAGGAACAGACTGGAGTGTAGCCAAAGAGAAGATTCCTTCGGATGAAGACAGTAGCCAGTCGCCATATTCGGCATCATAGCGAAGCATACGCAGTCTGTCATTCCAGGCATTATCGCTGTCTGCAACGGTATAAGGAATAGCCGGAGTACGGAAAGAAACAAGTGCTATAAGCACAGGCGGACGGAGGCACCATCCGGTAAAAGATACGAACATGAGTATTACGAAAGTATATCTGCCAAGTTTGTCATGCCAGTTAAGCGACGACTTCATTAGCTGAGTACTCCCTTTGACCGTTTTACCTCTCCTGCGGATTCTCCTTATATATTTAGGCAAAAGCCAGTATGCAATCCCGGTAAGACACAGCAAGATCAATATAATTGCAACAGCATCCATAACCAGTTTCCCAACTGTACCGAACATTTCTCCGCTATGCATAAGCCATACGGTTCGGAAGAGTGAAACCTTGCCGTCATAACCTTCAGGAGCCTTTAATTCCAATCTGCTGAATTCATTATAAGGACTGACGGAAGTATAGAGATACGAACGTCCCACCACAACCATGGTATCCCCTTTCAGAACTAAATCTGATATACGTTCATGTTTTGAAAATTTAAGAGGGGTACTCTCCCATCCTTTTCCATCGTTCCTGTACAGGCCAAACTGTCCTGCTGCAAAAAGAGAGCCGTCCGGAGTCTGAACCATAGCCTTGATGTTACGGAAATCGACACCTTCAGGCAGCCCTTTATTGAAATCAGAAACAGAATGTCCGGTTGAATCAGTCTTCCAGATTCCACTGTTTCCATAAATAAATACATTATTATCATTACATCTTACAGAGCCACGAAGAAGTCCAAGATTCCAGTCCTTATACTTATAATCATCCGGCAGGTAATCTCTGCCTACATTTATATCTGCTACCAATGCACGATGATTTAGCACTATCCCACTTAGGCAGAACATAAGCATGAATAATGTGAATATTATGCCGAACCATTTATGATGTTTTTTCCAGGTGATGCGTTTCATTATACAATATCAATATTGAAATCCGGTGCAAAAATAAATATAATCACTATTCCATACAACAGTGGCATAAACAGAACGCCCGACAAACGTCAATACTACGTTCATCGGGCGTCGCTTATTAAGATTATTAAAAGATTGTTTACATCTTAGTCTTTTCAAACTTGTTCTTTTCTGCCATCAGAATTTTTTCAAGTTCCTGGGTCTTTTCAGGATTTTCCTTAGCTACATTTTTCTTTTCAGAAGGGTCGTCAACTACATTATAGAGCTGTACTTCCTTGCTGTTACCAAGTTCTGTCTTGGTCCAGAACTCCAACGCAGGCTTATCGCTAGTCTCAATATACTTCCATCCGTCTTTTACGATAGAAAGCGTGTTGTTCAGGTTCTGCTGGATTACATAGTCGCATCCCTTGGTATCCGCTCCGATAAGAGTATTCAGATAGTTACGGCTGTCAGGAGCCTGTCCTTGAGGAATTTCATATCCCAACAAACCTGCGAATGATGCAAAGAAATCGACAGTAGAATAAAGTCCTTCCTGTACGGCTGGTTTAATCTTCTCCGGCCATCTTACAAGCAATGGAGTACGTGTACCGGCCTCGTATGCACTGTACTTACCACCACGATAATTCAACATAGGAGTATGTCCGTTCAGCAGTTCACGGGCCTGATCCTGATAACCGTCGTCTATCACGGCACCATTATCACTCAGGAATACGAAAATAGTATTGTCGGCAATATTCAGACTGTCAAGAGTATTCATAATCTCGCCTACAGTCCAGTCTAACTGAAGGATAACATCTCCGCGAGTACCCAAGCCACTCTTTCCTGCAAATCTTGGATGCGGAACACGAGGTACGTGAACATCCTGAGTTCCCATATAAAGGAAGAATGTAGTGTCCTTGTTGCTTACTATGAAGTCCTTAGCCTTCTGAGTAATGATATCAGCAATCTTTTCATCATCCCACAATGCAGACTTACCGCCTGTCATCCATCCTATGCGAGGAATACCGTTGATGATAGTATTATTATGTCCCTGACTTGGTTTAAGTTTAACAAGTTCAGGATTTTCCTTACCTGTAGGCCAGTCTCCTACCTTATGGTCATAGCTGACAGTTATAGGGTCATTAGGGTCAAGTCCGTCCACGCGTCCGTTTTCTACAAACACGCATGGCACACGGTCAACCGTAGCCGGAATAATGTATTCATAATCGAAGCCTATATCCTGTGTATTAGGCTTGATAAGTCCGTTGAAATCTGTTCCTCCCTTAGGACCAAGTCCGAGATGCCATTTACCTACTGCAGCAGTGGCATAACCTTCGGCCTTGAACATATCGGCCATAGTTGTACATTCTGTATTGATAATCAATTCAGAGTTACCCGGTGCGATACCTGTATTTTCCTGACGCCAAGGATACATACCGGTAAGAATACCAAAACGAGTAGGTGTACTTGTAGAAGATGTTGTATAAGCATTTGCAAACTGAAGTCCCTGACTTGCCAGACGGTCGATGTTTGGAGTATGGATTTTTGTTGCACCGTAGCAACTCAAATCGCCTATACCAAGGTCGTCAGCTATAAGGAATACTACGTTAGGATTCTTCTGTTTGTTTTCTGATTGATTTTTAGAACCGCCACCGGAACATGCACTGAGCAATGCCGCAGCTGAAATCAATCCCAAGTGAAAAGTGGTTTTTTCCATAAGGTAAGATTTAGTTTAAAATGA
>Glacier_p1__coassemble_424_pt1 | contig 28770 bp, 27 predicted proteins | sample Glacier_p1__metabat2_high_PE_023 | metagenome-assembled genome bin Glacier_p1 | reverse complement strand
TATATTGTGATTTCTTTGTATAAGAAAAGCTTTGCAAACGTGTTTATATCTCTATCGTTTGACAGTTGTCAAACGTACAGACGACAGCTGTCAAACAAATATCCCACACGTGTCAAACATATGTCTGACAGCTGTCAAACAACAAAGATTTTTAATCTTTAAAAACCGGATATAAACAGTCTTCCAAGAATGTATAAAATCTGATATTTTAAATATATTGTCGGATAAATCTTTTATCGGTGCTTAATTTATAATACCTTTGCGTCTTAAAACCCATAAACTCGTATGAAAATAAGAATATTACTACTTTTTAGTTTGATGTTATTACTGCGTTTAAACTCTTATGCAGAAACATATAAATATCGTGTTACATTGAGAGATAAGTCGTTCACTGCTTATAGTTTAGACCGTCCGCAGGAGTTCTTGTCCGAACGTGCTTTGGAGCGCAGACACAGACAGGGTATAGACATCGATTCTACAGACTTGCCTGTTTGCAAAACATATATCGACCGTCTTGTGGAGCAGGGTGGGGAGTATCAGATGCAGAGCAAGTGGAACAATACAGTCCTGATGCTGGTTCACGACGAGGAGATAGCAGAGCGCTTCAGACAAAATCCGTTTGTGGTTGATGTCAGGAAAGTGTGGGTATCGCCTGACACTGTTTTTCCACGAAACAAGGATAGGAAAAAGGAGATAACCAACAAGTGGAAAAAGACTGACGATTATTATGGAGTTGCGGCCCGGCAGATAAAGATTCATCATGGCGACAGTCTGCATTTGGCCGGATTCCGTGGCGAAGGTATGCATGTAGCAGTCATAGATGCCGGTTATTATAATGTGGATAAAATGAAGTTTTTCCGCAAGCTGCATATACTTGGAACAAAGGATTTTGTGAATCCCAATTCGGATATTTACGCGGAGCATAATCACGGGCTGAAAGTTCTCTCCTGCATGGCTGTCGATATGCCAAAGGTCATGGTCGGTTCTGCTCCGGGAGCGTCTTACTGGCTTTTAAGGAGTGAAGATAATGATACTGAACAGCCGGCGGAAGAAGATTATTGGGCTGCTGCTGTGGAGTTTGCAGACAGTGTAGGGGTGGATGTGGTAAACACCTCTCTTGGATATTATTCTTTTGATGATGCAGTGAACAATTATAAGTATCGCGACCTCGACGGGCGTACATCGCTTATGTCGCGTTCGGCTTCTATAGCTTCTAAAAAAGGTATGCTTATGGTGTGCAGTGCCGGAAATTCAGGCGCTTCAAGCTGGAAGAAAATCACTCCTCCGGGTGATGCAGAAGGGGTACTTACTATAGGTGCAGTCAATACAGACGGTGTGAATGCCGATTTCTCCTCTGTGGGTAATACTGCCGACGGACGTATCAAGCCGGATGTTATGGCGGTGGGTTTCCATTCCAGTGTGGCAGGGACTAATGGAGGTACTTCATATGGCAACGGCACTTCTTTTGCTTCGCCTATCTTCTGTGGGCTTGTAACCTGTCTTTGGCAGGCTTGTCCGTGGCTGACGGTTACTGAACTTATAGATGTTGTTCATCGGGCTTCGGACAGATATGAATATCCGGACAATATATTCGGCTATGGCATTACGGATATGTGGAAGGCTTATCGGATAGGTATGGATATGAAAAACAATTAAAAGACTCTGTATGATGGAAAACGAAGCGATGTCTTTATACGAACTGAATTCCCTTGTGCGTCGAGGACTTCACGCCTGTCTGCCGGATGAATACTGGATACAGGCGGAGCTGAGCGATGTGCGTTCTAATTATTCCGGACATTGCTACATGGAGTTTGTACAGAAGGACCCTAAAAGCAATGCTCTGATAGCCAAGGCGCGTGGAGTGATATGGAGCAATGTATTTATGCGTCTTCGTCCATATTTTGAGCATGAAACAGGACAGGCTTTTGTCTCAGGGATAAAGGTGATGGTGAAGGTAACTGTCGATTTTCACGAGTTGTACGGTTTTTCGCTCACCGTAGTAGATATTGACCCTGCATATACCATAGGCGATTTGGCCCGCAGGAGAAAAGATATTCTGAAGAAACTTGATGAAGAAGGCATACTGACGATGAACAAGGAACTTGAAATGCCTGAACCGCTGCAGAGGATAGCTGTAATTTCATCGGCTACAGCAGCCGGTTACGGAGATTTCTGCAATCAGTTGCATGGCAATAAGTTCGGTTTCGTCTTTTATACAAAACTCTTTCCTGCCATAATGCAGGGTGATAGGGTAGAGGAATCTGTTATTTCAGCTTTGGAACGTATTTATGCCGATTGCGATAACTGGGATGTGGTGGTCATTATTCGTGGCGGAGGAGCGACATCCGATTTGTCGGGATTCGATACATACGATTTGGCTGCACATTGTGCGCAGTTCCCCTTGCCGGTGATAACTGGTATCGGACATGAACGTGACGATACGGTGATTGATATGGTTTCTCATACAAGGGTAAAGACTCCTACGGCAGCTGCCGAATATATAATAGGTAGAATGCTTGAAACTGCAGGCAGGCTGGAGGACCTGTCAGAGCGTATCCGCAGCGAGATTCCTGTACGGCTTAATGCTGAGGCTGAGCGTATCAGCAGGCTTGTGGCACGTGTGCCGTTGGTGGTTCAGTCAAGGATACAGCGTGAAAATATGCGATGCGAGAGGAACTGTTCACGTTTGCAGATGGCATGGCAGAAGCGTTTTATCAGAGAGGAACATCAGTTGGAGGTTCTGCCACGCCTCGTAATGCTTGCCACTTCGCGGATGGAAAAAGAGAAACACCGGCTGGAACTTGTTGACAGGATTCTGAAGTCAGCCTCGCCGGAGCATCTTCTGAAGCGTGGGTATAGTATAACCCTCTATAATGGTAGGGCTGTGCGCGATACTTCGATTCTCAAACCGGGGGATGAAGTGGAAACTGTTCTGGCTACAGGTAAATTCAAGAGTATAGTAAAATAAAAAGTATTACAGATATGGCAGCAAAAAAAGAAACATATACAGAAGCCATGAAAAAGTTAGAGGCTATTGTGGCTAAAATAGAGGGTGGAGAACTCGATATTGATCAGTTGGGAGACTGTCTGAAAGAAGCCCAGAAACTCATAAAGTTCTGCAAGGACAAACTTTATAAGGCTGATGAAGAAATAAGGAAAATGCTTGACGACAGTCATGGCAGTGAAGAATAATAATGTAAGCGTAGTGGACGGATTTTGAGAATTTAGTCTAAATATTTATTGTAAAAATTGGAATATGTAAATTAAAATCTTACATTTGCCGTCAATGTAATATAATTGAAAACAAAAAATATTAAATAATATAGTTATGAAAGAAATTGACTGGTCTAATTTGTCTTTCGGTTATATGAAGACAGATTACAACGTACGTTGCTATTATCGCGACGGAAAGTGGGGTGAATTGGAACTTTGTTCGGAAGAAACACTTAATATCCATATGGCTGCAACATGTCTGCATTATGGACAGGAAGCTTTTGAAGGACTTAAGGCATATCGCGGAAAGGATGGCAAGATTCGTGTGTTCCGTCCACAGGCAAATGCAGAACGTTTGCAAAGCACTTGCAACGGTATTCTTATGCCGGAGCTTCCTACAGAACTGTTCTGCGAAGCTGTAAAGAAAGTTGTTAAGGCAAACGAACGTTTTTTGCCTCCATATGAAAGCGGTGCTTCTCTGTATATCCGTCCGTTGCTTATCGGTACAGGAGCACAGGTGGGCGTACATCCGGCCAGTGAGTATCTTTTCGTAGTCTTTGTCACTCCGGTAGGTCCTTATTTCAAAGGTGGATTTGCTACTAACCCTTATGTGATAATCCGTCAGTTCGACCGTGCCGCTCCGCTTGGAACAGGTACTTTCAAGGTAGGTGGTAACTATGCTGCAAGTCTTCGTGCCAATAAAATGGCTCACGATGCCGGCTATGCAAGCGAGTTCTATCTTGATGCAAAGGAAAAGAAATATATCGACGAGTGTGGTGCTGCCAACTTCTTCGGTATCAAAGACAATACTTATGTAACTCCGCTTTCTACATCTATTCTGCCTTCTATCACAAACAGAAGCTTGATGCAGTTGGCTGAAGATATGGGATTGAAAGTTGAACGTCGTCCTATTGCTGAAGAGGAGCTTGAAACATTCGAAGAAGCCGGAGCATGCGGTACAGCAGCCGTTATCAGCCCTATAGAACGTATCGATGATTTGGAAAACAATAAATCATACGTTATTGCAAAGAATGGCAAGCCGGGTCCTATAAGCGAAAAACTTTACAATAAGTTGCGTGCTATTCAGTATGGTGACGAACCGGATCCGTACGGATGGGTGATGATAGTAGAATAAGATTGTACATACTATTATAAACTTTTAAAAAAAACTATTATGTAAACACAGAAGAAGATTACAGTGATGGGTGTTCTCTCAGAGGGAATATCATTGGGTATTAAAAATGCGGTATCATTGTTGGTTGCAACAGTACTTTGGATTGTTACAATATGGATACCATATTTGAATGTTGGTACTACCATTGCTATGACTACAATTCCTATTGAATTGAGCAAAGGCAAGGTCATTTCTCCGGTATTTATTTTTGACAGTAAGTATCGTAAATATATGGGAGAATATTTTACTCTGATAGGACTGATGGCTATGGCTGTAATTCCGGCACTGTTTTTCATGATAGTTCCTGCCATTGTTATCAGTTTAGGATGGTCATTGGCTATTTATATATTATTGGACAAAGGAGTTGCGCCTGGTGAAGCTATGGTACAGAGTAACAAAGCTACATATGGATATAAATGGACAATTTTTGGAGTTCAGTTCATCTTAGGTATTGCATACTCTATATTGTCGTTTATATTCGGTCTTATTCCAATATTGGGTATTCTGCTTATTCTGTGCCTTGTTATAGCTTATGTTATTATCGGTATGGGATGTTCAGCTGTTGTCTATCGTAATTTGACTGCTGATGAACAGAAAGCAGCATATGCAGAAGATGAACTCTCTGATGTACAGGAATAAATGTTGTTGGGAAATTTATTAATGTTTATTCGTAAATCAGAGATAATTGGTAAACTGTTGTTATAGAGAGAGTATTTGATAATTTGTTTTATATAGAATTAAATAAAGAGATGAAGAAGTTTGTTTATTGTATTTTTATCATAATTGGCTTGTTTTTTGTTTCTTCTTGTAGTAAGAATGAACCTGAGGGAGGCTCTAATGCAGTGAAAGGTAAGTATAAAATAGAGGTAACCCAAACTGGAGATTTGGAGTACTTTACTATAGATACTTCAATAACTGGAGGAAATGGATTAAATAACGGAATATACGACGAGAACGGTAATGATTTGGGTACTTCGTATTCTTTAAGTGAAAAAGAATCGAAGAGAAGTTTTTACAGTTATGAAACAGCAGATGATGGCATTACTTTGATTTTTGTCCAATTGGCCTATTGTGAGGACTTGACTAAAAGTATGACAACAGAAGTTAAAGTCTACTTTAATGGAAAGCTTTTTGATACAATAAAACGAACTTTCAAAGGTGAAGATACTTCTCCATTGTCCAAGCATTGGATGCAAGTTGAGGATTAATCTTATATTGAATAAACTGCATTTATCCACTCCTATAATATAGGGGTGGATAAATTTTTTATTTATAACTATATTCTATAACTTTGTAAGCAAATTGGAATAACATGGGAAAAGGTAAATTAGCTAAATTTGCAGATATGGCGGAATATCCGCATGTGTTCGAATATCCGTATTCGGTGGTTGATGAAGTGAACTTCGAGATGAAGGGAAACTGGAACCGTGACTTCTTCAAGAATGATAATCCTATCGTTCTGGAACTTGGTTGCGGAAGAGGTGAATACACCGTAGGACTTGCAAGGAGATATTCTGACAAGAATTTTATAGGAGTTGATATAAAGGGTGCGCGTATGTGGACCGGAGCTACAGAGGCTTTGAATGAAGGACTGAAAAATGCTGCTTTCCTGCGTACTAATATAGAGATTATAGACCGTTTCTTCGCACCGGGAGAGGTTAGCGAAATATGGCTTACATTCTCGGATCCGCAGATGAAGAAGGCTACAAAGCGTCTTACTTCTACTTATTTTATGGAAAGATACAGAAAATTTCTTGTTCCAGGTGGTGTGGTACATCTGAAGACTGACAGTAACTTTATGTTTACATATACCAAATACATGATAGAGGCTAACAATCTGCCTGTGGATTTTATTACTGACGACCTTTATCATTCGGGAATGGATGATGATATTCTAAGTATCCGTACATACTACGAACAGCAGTGGCTTGACAGAGGTCTGAATATCAAGTATATCAAGTTCAGACTGCCGCAGGAAGGTGAGCTGAAGGAACCGGATGTGGAAATCGAACTTGACGACTACAGAAGCTATAACCGTAGCAAAAGAAGTGGACTTAAGACCAGTAAATAATTCGATATAAGGACGTTTGAATGGTTCTTAAATACTGATTAAACGATGTTTAAATAAAAAACAATTATGACACTATATCCAAAATTGATTCTTGACGCACTCTCTACAGTGCGTTATCCTGGAAACGGGAAAAATATTGTTGAGGCTGAAATGGTGGCCGACAATCTCCGTATAGACGGAATGAAAGTAAGCTTCTCGATTATTTTCGAAAAGCCTACAGACCCGTTTATGAAATCTGTAGTTAAATCGGCAGAAACTGCTATCCATACATATGTTTCCAAAGAGGTGGAGGTAACCATAACAACAGAAAGCAAACAGGCTGCACGTCCTGAACCGGGAAAACTCCTTCCTCAGGTGAAGAATGTGATTGCCGTATCATCCGGTAAGGGTGGTGTAGGTAAATCGACTGTGGCCGCAAACCTTGCTGTAGCTCTCTCTAAGTTGGGCTACAAAGTCGGTCTGCTCGACGCTGATATCTTCGGTCCGTCTGTACCGAAGATGTTTCAGGTGGAAGATGCACGTCCATATGCAGAAGAAGTTGGCGGACGCGATTTGATTGTACCGGTAGAAAAATATGGTATAGAGTTGTTGTCTATAGGATTCTTCGTAAGTCCTGAACAGGCCACTCTCTGGCGCGGAGCAATGGCAAGCAATGCCTTGAAACAGCTCGTGGGTGACGCAAAATGGGGAGAACTCGATTATTTCGTTCTTGACACTCCTCCGGGAACAAGCGATATTCATCTTACTCTCTTGCAGAACCTTGCCATTACGGGTGCGGTGATAGTAAGTACACCTCAGGAAGTGGCTTTGGCTGATGCACGCAAGGGTATCAATATGTATCAGAATGATAAGGTGAATGTGCCTATCCTCGGTCTGGTGGAAAATATGGCTTGGTTTACTCCGGCAGAACTTCCTGAAAACAAATACTATCTGTTCGGAAAGGAAGGAACAAAAAGACTGGCAGAAGAGCTTAATGTACCTTTATTGGGACAGATTCCTATCGTGCAGAGCATATGCGAAGGAGGAGATAACGGTACTCCGGTGGCTCTTAACGAAGATTCTATTACAGGACAGGCATTTATCGAACTTGCCAAGAATGTGGTAGAACAGACTGAAAAAAGGAATGCTGAAATTGCTCCGACACAGATTGTACAGACTCATAAATAATATAGGGTTATGATGAATGATGAAATTAAAAAGGCATGCGAAGTCATGTATAAAGGCGGAGTAATCCTATATCCTACAGATACAGTGTGGGGTATAGGTTGCGATGCAACAAACGAAGAGGCAGTAAAGAAGGTTTTTGAAATTAAGCGCAGGGCTGACAGTAAGGCTATGTTAGTGTTGGTGGACAGTCCGGTAAAAGTTGAATCGTATGTCAGCGATGTGCCTAATGTGGCATGGGATTTGATAGAGATGACAACAAAACCGCTTACAATAATCTATGATGGAGCAAGAAATCTTGCGCCAAACCTTATTGCCGAGGATGGTAGCGTGGGTATAAGGGTTACTTCGGAAGAATTCTCAAAACAGCTTTGTTTCAGATTCAAAAAACCGATTGTCTCCACTTCGGCAAATATCAGCGGTGAGCCTTCTCCTGCCGTATTCAGCGAAATCAGTGAGGAAATAAAGAATGCTGTAGACTATATTGTAGACTACAGAAGAGAGGAAACCGGTCCTGCAAAACCGTCAAGTATAATCAAACTTGGCAAGGGCGGTGTAGTTAAAGTTATCAGAGAGTAGTTGATATAAATTTGCTGGAGAATGAAGACTAAGGAAAAATTTTCTTTTTTGCAGAGTTTTCTGAAGTGGAGAGAAAAGCATATCACCGATAAGCAGTTCATACTCATACTTAGTTTCCTGGTAGGTATCTTTACTGCTCTGGCTGCTTTTGTCCTGAAGTTCCTTGTAGAGTATATAAAGGAATTCCTTACTGAAAACTTTGATATAACAGGGGCCAACTGGCTGTATCTGGTTTATCCGGTAGCCGGAATTTTCATTACCGGACTGTTTATCAGATATATCGTACGCGATGATATCAGTCATGGTGTGACTAAGATTTTATATGCTATTTCGCGTCGTCAGAGTAGGATAAAGGGCCATAATGTATGGTCGTCTGTCTGCGCATCAGCAATAACCATCGGTTTCGGTGGATCTGTAGGAGCCGAGGCGCCTATAGTCCTTACGGGGTCTGCCATAGGTTCCAACCTTGGAAGCATGTTCCGTATGGACCATAAGACCCTTATGCTGCTGTTAGGTTGTGGTGCTGCAGGTGCAGTGTCCGGAATATTCAAGGCACCTATAGCCGGACTGGTGTTTACCCTTGAGGTGCTTATGTTCGACCTGACAATGGCTTCTCTGCTGCCACTGCTTATTTCAAGTGTAACGGCTGCATGTATGTCTTATCTGCTTACAGGGACTGAGGCTATGTTCCAGTTCACATTGGACTATCCTTTTGCTCTTGAGCGCATTCCTTATGCTATGGTATTGGGGATTTTCTGCGGTTTTATAGCATGGTATTTTACACGTTCGATGAACTGGATTGAGAATATATTCAGGCGTTTCTCCAGTCCGTATTCAAAGTTCGTGCTTGGAGGTATAATGCTGAGTATCCTTATCTTCCTTTTCCCTCCTCTCTATGGTGAAGGTTATGACACGATATCGCTTCTGCTTAACGGCACTTCAAGCGCTGAGTGGGATACGGTAATGAACAATTCTCTGTTCTATGGTCATAGCGGACTTCTGGTAGTATATCTGTTGCTTATCATTCTGTTCAAGGTTTTTGCTTCAAGTGCGACCAATGGTGGTGGAGGATGTGGTGGTATTTTTGCACCAAGTCTTTTCCTGGGATGTATAGCCGGATTCGTATTCTCTCATGTCTGCAATGAATTCAACATCGGAAGTACTTACATTCCGGAGAAAAACTTTGCTCTTATGGGTATGGCCGGACTTATGTCTGGGGTGATGCATGCCCCTCTTACCGGGGTGTTCCTTATTGCTGAGCTTACCGGCGGATACGGATTGTTCCTTCCTCTTATGATTGTTTCCGTATTTGCGTATCTTACTATAAAGGTGTTCGAGCCTCATAGTATATATTCAATGCGTCTGGCCAAGAAAGGAGAACTTATCACTCACCACAAGGACAAGGCTGTACTTACTATGATGAATATTGAGAGCATAATGGAAACAGACTTCCTTACTGTAAAGCCGGAAATTGATTTGGGACAGATGGTGAAGGTCATCTCAAAGTCAAGCAGAAATATGTTCCCTGTGATAGATGCAAATGACGAACTTATCGGTATCGTAAATCTTGATGATATCCGGAATATTATGTTCCGTCAGGAGTTGTATCACAGATATACTGTGGAAAGTTTTATGACTGTTCCGAAGGCTAAACTTGTCACTACGGATTCTATGGAAGAGGTTATGGAGAAGTTTGATTCTACAAAGGCATGGAACCTTCCGGTGGTGGACGAGGATAATAAATATAAAGGATTTGTTTCAAAGTCGAAGATGCTCAATACTTACCGTCAGGTACTTGTAGACTTCTCGGCAGAATAAACTTAAGATTATGGAAAAGAAAGATTTGCGTATAGTTTATATGGGTACACCGGAGTTTGCGGTAGAAAGTCTGCGCAGACTCGTGGAAGGTGGATATAATATAGTGGCAGTAATAACCATGCCTGACAAACCTATGGGACGTCATGGCAGTGTTCTTCAGCCAAGTCCGGTAAAGCAGTATGCCGTATCTCAGGGATTGAAGGTATTACAGCCGGAGAGGCTTAAGGATGAGGCTTTCGTAGAAGAACTTCGTTCGCTGAAGGCCGATTTGCAGATTGTGGTTGCTTTCAGAATGTTGCCTGAAGTGGTATGGAATATGCCTCTTATGGGTACATTTAACCTTCATGCATCGTTATTGCCGCAGTACAGGGGTGCAGCTCCTATAAACTGGGCAGTGATAAACGGTGATACAGAAACTGGTATAACAACATTTTTCCTGAAGCATGAGATAGATACTGGTGAGATTATAGACCAGGTAAGAGTACCTATTGCCGATACGGACAATGTAGAAGTGGTATATGACAAGCTTATGATGCTTGGAGGAGATTTGGTGCTCAAGACAGTAGATGCTATTCTTGAAGGAAACGTTAAGACTACTCCTCAGGAAGAGCTTGTAAAAGTAGACGAATTGCGTCCGGCACCGAAGATTTTCAAGGAAACATGCCGTATAGACTGGAATGCAGGAGTGAAGAAAGTGTATGACTTCGTAAGAGGACTCTCGCCATATCCGGCAGCATGGACAGAACTTCATCAGGGAGATTCAGCTCCGGTCACGCTTAAGATTTTTGAAACAGAGAAGATATTCTGTAGCCATGATTATAAGCCTGGAACTATTTTGACAGACAATAAAACTTATCTGCATGTAGCTTCAACAGACGGCTATGTCAATGTGTTGTCACTGCAGCTGGCGGGCAAAAAGAGAATGCCTGTTGCCGATTTCCTGCGAGGATTCCATGCTTCTGACAATTCTTGTCTGGCTTGAACTTTGTAGTTTGACAATTGTTTCAGATGTAGTATTGTCCTCAGACTGGTATTTTATTCTGAAACCTTTAAAGTTAGCGTTAGAGTATTCCGGTATGCTTGAAAGAGTAAACGACGCTATACCCCAATAGAGTTTGTCGCCATTGTCGGAATTCTTATTGTGGCGAAACTCAACCTCTAACAGTCCCTCATCGTCTATCTGTGTGTTTTCTGTAAGCAGCAGACTGATACGGTGGGGGATTGTTTCATTGCTTCCCGAGATATTGAACTCGATATTCAGATGTTCGTTGCTGATGCTTGCGTATGTTATCTCTATTAAATCATTTCCGAAACTTTCTTTATCTTCGTCATTGTTTAATCTCAAGTCATCAGCCTTTTTTGTCAGTACTTTATATAAATCGTATATAGTAACTTCCTTACCGGTGTTAACCTTGGATTCCTTATCCTCTGCGTTTTGGAAATTTATGTTGACGAGTATTCTTTGTCCGATGCTGTCTGCTTCGTAGCTTCTTATTATGTCCGGATTCTTGGGAATGACATCGCCATACAAATCAGAGTTTATGGAATAATCGCTCAGATTATTGACTGTACCCATTGTAGGATATAGTTCAGGATAGTTTTCATTATTTATGCATGACTGTAGGATTGTTCCTAAGATACTTATACAGATTATGCCGACTGTGCTAATATTAAGTTTCATAAAAGTGTTGTTTGCAAGTTCTTACTTTAAAATGAAGTTAAGTTTACGATACTGCATAAAAACGTGTTAAAAAATAGGAATAAAAAAAATAGTATAAGTTAATGCAGTATTTTTGCTTTTGATTCATTTAACTATAGAACAAAAATCCCAATATGACTGAAGAAGAATTGTCTTTAAAATGTGCGAAAGCTGACCCGGATGCCAGGAAAAGGCTCTATGAGGTTTATGGCGGTCAGTTATTCGCTATATGTCTTCGGTATATAGGTGACAGGGATACATCGCAGGATGTATTTCATGACGGTATGATAAAGATTTATCAGTCGATAGGACAATTTAAATATCTTGGTGGCGGTTCGCTCAAGGCATGGCTTTCCAGGGTAATGGTGAATGAGGCGTTAGGATATCTGAGAAAGAAAAACATGCAGATGCAGCAGGAAACACTGGTGGAGCAATTGCCGGATACGCAGTTGGATGATGATGGCGAAGTGAACAATATTCCGAACAAGGAACTGATGAGGATGATTCGTGAACTGCCTGACGGATATAGAACGGTATTCAACCTCTTTGTTTTTGAAGAGAAAAGTCACAAGGAAATAGCCTCTATGTTAGGTATATCGGAACATACTTCGTCGTCGCAGTTTTATAGAGCAAAGACACTATTAATGAAAAAAATAAACGAATACAGGAAGAGTATATGAATGAAATGAACGAAAAATGGATAAAAGATATTCGTAGCCGGATGGAGAACTATTCGGAACCTCTACCTGCTGACTTATGGGAGAAAATAGATGCTGATATCTCCAGGCCTAAAGTAATCCCGATGTGGAGGAAATGGACTTCTGTGGCTGCAGCGGCTGCTGTAGTACTGGCCGTTTCTACTGTGTCATTATTCTATTGGACATCGGAACCTTCGCTGAAAGAATCTAATCTTTCTATTGTTGAAGCTCCTGCTATCGACAATACAGAACAAAAGGATACACCTAAAGACGTTATACCGGAAGATGTAAAGCATGTTGTTGCGGAAGTGAAAAATGACAAACTTCTGTCTGCAGTATCAGCCAAAGTTTATGATGAAGATGAATCGAATGTCGATACTATAGAGGAAAAACAGTCAGTAGCAGTTTCAGACAATAGTCCTGTGGTAGCTACAAACGATGAAAAGCAGGAAGAACCGACTTCGGATATGAAGGAGGAAGATAGCCCCTCGGCTAAGGAGAAGAGAATAAATATGATGAAAGCTGATAGGGAAACAGTACGACGCAATGCTTCATACTTGGCAATGGCAGATGACGGAAATGGAAAGAGACGCAGTAAAATGCAGATAGGTGTTACTACAGGTAATATTCCGTACTCTTCGTCAAGTAATTTTAGCGGTATGTCAAGATTGGGAATGTCTACAAAGACTCTTTCGAGTGCAAATAATTTGATAGTTGGCGAGATTTCGGATGCAACAGCCTCTTACACTCAGATGGTGTACAAAAATGCTAATCAGAAAACATATACCGATATAAAGCATCATATGCCGGTAACAGTAGGAGCATCTGTGAAATGGGGATTTAGTGAAAACTGGGCTTTGGAAACAGGGCTTAACTATACTTATCTTTATTCGGAACTCCGTTCTGGAGCAAAAGATTATACAGAACAAGAACAGAAACTCCATTATGTAGGTATTCCTTTGAAAGTGCAGCGTTCTGTATGGAGCAACAGTATCTTTTCTTTCTATGCCTCTGCAGGAGGTATGATGGAAAAATGTGTTTCCGGCTCTTTTGGAGGAGTTATTGTTCTTGAGAATAATAGAAAGAGTCATTTCAGTGAGGATTTGAATGTAAAACCGTTGCAGTTTTCGGTACTTGCATCTGTCGGTTTGCAGGCAAATTTCAATAAGTTGCTGAGTCTGTATTTGGAACCGGGTATGATATACTATTTCGATGATAATACAGATGTTCTTACAATACGAAAGGATAAACCTTTCAATTTTAATCTTCAGTTAGGACTTAGGTTTAATCTCGGAAAATAATGACAGGTGATTTGCTGAACGCCTGATGAACATGCAGTGAACATGGAATGAATGTACAGATTGTTTCATGCTCACTGCATTTTTTTATGATTGTTAAGTTTATTTTGTGTTCATTGGCTGTTCACTGACCGTTCGTCAATGTCTTTTTAAACAGTATTTAAATGCTGTTTAATCATTGTTTAAATATTGTTCGAATACCATTAGAACGTCGTTATAATAACATTCGAAAGATATTGATTTTTAATTTCGGAAAAGAATTCATATCTTTGTTCTTATACTAATAATATAACAGTTCTGAAATGAATAAAGTTTTGATTTCTCCATCTTTGCTGTCGGCCGATTTCGGTTGTCTGAAAGATGATTTGGACAAGATAAACCGCAGTGAGGCGGATTGGTTGCATATAGATATTATGGACGGTGTGTTCGTCCCTAATATTTCATTCGGATTTCCGGTATTGGAGTATGTGGCCAAGCTTTGCAACAAGCCTCTTGATGTTCATCTTATGATTGTACAGCCTGAAAAGTTTATAAAGGAAGTAAAGGCTTTAGGCTCAATGATGATGAATGTACACTATGAAACTTGTCCGCATCTGCATCGAGTGGTGCAAATGATTAAGGATAACGGCATGAAAGCCGGTGTCACACTTAATCCGGCTACTCCGGTTGCTGTATTGAGTGATATCATTGCCGACCTCGATATGGTGCTTCTGATGAGTGTAAATCCGGGTTTCGGCGGACAGAAATTTATCCCAAACACTTTGAACAAGGTTCGCCAGTTGAAGAAGCTTATCGAAGAAACCGGTTCCAACGCACTGATAGAAGTCGATGGCGGTGTAAATTTGGAAACCGGTAAACAGCTTGTTGATGCAGGTGCTGATGTTCTTGTGGCAGGAAATGCCATTTTCAAGGCTCCGGATATGATAGACATGATTCATAAAATGAAAAACTTATAATTACTCAGATTGGAGAAAAAGTCCTGTTTGGTGAGTTATCCATTATTCCGGTTGACAGTTTTCATGGCAGCCGGAATTTTTTTCTTCGACAGATTTCTGCCGGACGTATCTGTACGGTCTTTACTTATTATTATTTGTGGTGTCATTTTACCGTTGCTTTTGTCGGCAGTAATTAAATTCAGAAAATTCACTCTGAATTATTCTTTCGGAATTATAGCCTCTGTTTGTTTCTTTCTGCTTGGCGGAATGCTGATTATTCAGAAGAAAAACAGTATAGAATATGAATGGCATGAGAGGTCTTTATGCTATTACGGGGTAGTAGATACTACTCCGGAAGTGAAGGGTAAGACTTTGTGTTCGGAGGTGAAGGTTGAATACTGTATTCCATCTGCTTCAGACAGCATTGGACGGCATTATGTCAATCGTAATATCCTGTTATATTTTATTCCTGATTCATTATCCTATATTCCACGATGTGGTGATAATATCGTGTTCCATTCTTACATCTCCCGACCTGTTTCGGATATAGAGTTTATGGGGCTCGATTATGCCGGGTTTCTTTTCAATAAAGGAATATCGGGTACGGCTTTGGCTTTTTCCGGTAATTGGAAAGGTATCAAAGTGAAAAGCCCTAATTCATTAAAGCACATGGCTTTAAGATGTAGAGATGTAGTTTCCGCCATGTTCAGAAGTTGGGATATGGATGAAGATGAATTAGCTGTGGTTTCCGCATTGACAATAGGCGACAAGAGCGAGCTCACACCGGAACTGAAAGCTGTCTACAGTGGGGCAGGAACGAGTCATGTACTGGCTTTGTCAGGATTGCATGTCGGTATCTTGTCTTGTATTCTTTATTTTCTGTTGTGGCCTTTGAGGAAACTGAAGGGTGGTAAAGCAATCCAGTCTGTAGTTGTTGCAGTGGCTTTGTGGATATTTGCTTTTATATCAGGGCTGAGTCCTTCGGTAGTCAGGGCTGTGACTATGTGTACGCTTTATCTTGTAGCTTCTGTAGTGGTGGAGAACGGTTTTTGCGGATTCTTTTCTCTGTCGCTTACCGCATTTATAATGCTGCTTTACAATCCTATGTATCTTTTCGATATAAGTTTTCAGTTGTCGTTCGTGGCAGTACTTTCCATCATTCTTTTTTATCCGGTCATTTCCGGATGGATAAAGAGCAGTAACAGGCTTGTACGTTATATATGGAATGCAATGTCTGTTTCATTGGCAGCGCAGCTTGGTACCTTACCTCTTATACTATATTATTTCGGTACTTTTCCTACATATTTCCTGATGGCAAATCTTGTAGTCGGTGTTTTGGCTTATTGCATACTGTCGCTTACGATAGCTTCTCTTGTCTGTTCGTTTATTCCTGTAGTGGGAGATTTGTGTATATGGCTTTTAGAATCGGTGACAAAGGTCCTTAACGGTTCAATGCTGTTTGTTCATGGTCTGGAGGGAGCGCAGATAACCTCACTCTATTTCAATCAGATTCAGGTGCTGTTTGCCTTTATCCTTTTATGTCTGCTGTATGTCTTTCTTAAAAAGAAATCTTCTGCCGGGCTTATAGGTATTCTTTCTGTATCTTGTATGATAATAGTGGTTGAGGTTTATAAAATCCGTACAGAAGATGCTCCATCGCTGTTTCTTGCCCATTCCGATTTATATATAAGAAATAACAGGGAGCTTGAAGTCCTTGTGTCGGAAAACGGACTTCATGAGATAAACGGAATCAGGATAGGGGTAATGAAATCTCCGCATTGGAAAGATGTCCGTCTTACCGGAAAGACAAAACTTGCCACTTTGGACTATGTGTATATAAGCAGGGGCTTCAGTGGTAGTATTACAGGGCTGTCCGGACTGTTTGATATAAAGAATGTGATTATAGATGAAACCGTGAACGAAAGGTATCGGGAGTTTCTGAAAGGCGAATGTGAGAAGCTGAATATTAAATACACAGAAAAATCCTCTCAAGCTTCTTTTAGAATACTTCTGTAAATAGAAAAAAAAGAGTACATTTGCCAACAATTTAACAAAAACAATCAAATATGCTGTCAAAGATTATCTTACAAGCGAACATTGACAAGGTAGAAACCTATTTCGAAAAGGCAGACAAAATAGTTATAGTAACACATGTTTCGCCTGACGGTGACGCTCTCGGCTCATCGTTGGGGCTATTTCATTTCCTGCAGGGAATGGAGAAAAACGTGCATGTGATAGTTCCGAATGCTTTCCCAGAGTTCCTGCAGTGGATGCCGGGAGCAAAGGATATAATAAGATATGACAAGTATGCCGAGTTTGCCGACAAACTTATTGCTGAGGCAGACGTGATATGCTGTCTTGACTTCAATGCTTTGTCGAGAATTGACGCTGTGGCAAAACCGGTGGCTGAATCGCAGGCACGCAAGGTAATGATAGACCATCATCTCAATCCGGAGCCTTTCTGTAAGGTTACAATTTCGCATCCTAATATTTCTTCTACATCTGAACTTGTTTTCCGACTGATATGCCGTCTTGGATGTTTTGACGATATTACATACGAAGGTGCACAGTGTATTTACACTGGAATGATGACAGATACGGGCGGATTTACATACAATTCTAACGACCGTGAAATATACTTCATCATAAGTGAACTCCTTTCAAAAGGTATAGACAAGGATGATATCTACCGCAAGGTGTTCAATACATATTCCGAAGGGCGTCTGCGCCTGATGGGCTATGTGCTTTATGATAAGATGGAAGTATTCCACCAGTTCCGTTCGGCACTGATATGGCTTACCAAGGACGAACAGAAGAAATTCCAGTATGTGAAGGGAGATACCGAAGGTTTCGTAAACATTCCTCTTCAGATGAAAGGTATATGTTTCTCTGTTTTCCTGCGTGAAGATACTGAGAAGAATATGATAAAAGTTTCATTGCGTTCGGTTGGAAACTTCCCTTGCAACAAGGTTGCAACAGAGTTTTTCAACGGTGGCGGACACCTGAATGCATCCGGCGGAGAATTCTATGGCACTATGGATGAGGCTATTGAATTGTTTAAACAGGCGCTTGTGAAATACGAGGATTTGCTGCTTAAGAACTGATTTATAGCATATTTTTCTACAAAATTAACTATTACATCGACTAATTAAGTGTGGGGATAAAAATAGTTTTATTAATTTTGCCCTGTAAATTTTTAAAATAATGAAGAAACTATTCTATTTATCGGTATTGGTATATGCATTGTCTTTCGGGCTTCAGAGTTGTAACAACGGAAAGACATATGCCGAAATGAAGGAAGAAGAGGCCGATGCCATCAACAGGTTTATCTTGGAAAAAGATATAAAGGTTATCTCTGAAAAAGAATTTATAGAGAATGATACAATGACTGCTGAGAATGAGTTCGTACTCTTCGACAAGAGCGGTGTGTATATGAATATACAGTATCGTGGGGATGGTAAGATTCTGGAAGAAGGCAGATATAATATTTCTTCCCGTTTTATAGAAATCTGTATTAAGGATGTTCCTGATATGTCTATTTCAGCAGGAGATACGTTGGCTACAAACAAGTACTATCCTTATGCTACTTACTCGGAGAATTTCCTTCTTACGGTTGGCTCTTCTTCATCATATTCTGCATCTTTTACAGATCAGGCTCAAAGTGCGATGTACACAGCTTATTCAACTTCTGCCGTTCCAAACGGATGGCTTGTACCTTTTGCATATCTGAAGATGAAATCATATATTTCAACCCCACCGTCAGACAAAATTGCTCGTGTAAGACTGATTGTTCCTCATAGCGAAGGAACATCATTGGCTACAAAATATGTATATCCTTGTTATTATGAAATAACTTATGACCTAAATTAATATATCTATGACTTTAATCAAATCAATTTCCGGTATTCGTGGTACTATAGGTGGCCAGGCCGGTGAAGGACTTAATCCGTTGGATATTGTGAAGTTTACATCAGCTTATGCTACGCTGATTCGTAAGACTACAACTGTAAAGAGCAACAAGATTGTTGTAGGACGCGATGCACGTATCTCTGGCGAAATGGTAAAGAACGTAGTTTGCGGTACTCTTATGGGTATGGGATTCGATGTTGTTAATATCGGTCTTGCTTCTACTCCTACTACAGAACTTGCTGTTACTATGGAAGGTGCATGCGGTGGTATTATCCTTACTGCAAGTCATAATCCAAGACAGTGGAACGCTCTGAAACTTCTTAACGAACACGGAGAATTCCTGAATGCTGCAGAAGGTAACGAAGTATTGCGTATTGCTGAAGCTGAAGAATTTACTTTTGCTGACATTGACAATATCGGTAAATATACAGAAAACAATACATACAATCAGCGTCACATCGACAGCGTATTGGCTTTGAAGCTTGTTGATGTTGAGGCTATCCGTAAGGCAAACTTCCGTGTGGCTATCGACTGTGTTAACTCTGTAGGTGGTATCATCCTTCCTCAGTTGCTCGAACAGTTGGGTGTTCAGCATGTAGAAAAGCTTTACTGCGACCCTACAGGTGACTTCCAGCACAATCCTGAACCTCTTGAAAAGAACCTTACTGACATAATGGGACTTATGAAGAAGGGTGGAAATGATGTTGCTTTCGTAGTTGACCCTGACGTAGACCGTCTGGCTATCATCAGCGAAGATGGTTCTATGTACGGTGAGGAATACACACTCGTAACTGTTGCTGACTATGTATTGAAACACACTCCAGGTAATACAGTTTCAAACCTTAGCTCAACTCGTGCTTTGCGCGATGTTACTCGCAAATATGGTATGGAATACAATGCATCTGCAGTAGGTGAAGTGAACGTAGTAACTAAGATGAAGGCTACAAACGCTGTAATCGGTGGTGAAGGTAATGGTGGAGTTATCTATCCTGAATCACACTACGGACGCGACGCTCTTGTTGGTATAGCATTGTTCCTTACTCACCTTGCACACGAAGGCAAGAAAGTAACTGAACTCCGTGCTACATATCCTGAATATTTCATTGCAAAGAACCGTATCGACCTTACTCCTGATACAGATGTTGATGCTATCCTTGTAAAAGTGAAGGAAATGTACAAGAACGAGGAAATCAACGACATCGATGGTGTTAAGATTGACTTCCCTGACAAGTGGGTTCACTTGCGTAAGAGTAATACTGAGCCTATCATCCGTGTTTATTCTGAAGCTTCTACTATGGAGGCTGCCGATGAACTTGGCAAGCAGATAATGGATATTGTGTACAGTCTGGCTAAGTAATCCTAATCACTACATATAGTAAATGCTCCCTTGATTGATGTCCGCGTTGGATATAATCGGGGGAGCATTTCTTTTTACGTTTATTATTCCACCCACAACATGTCACTCATTATACCGTCAGAAATGAAAATACCTTTTGGTGTCAGTTTCAGAGTATTGTCCTTTATTTCGAGTGTTCCCTGATTGATATGCGGGCGAGCTATCTTCAGGCAATATTCATACAATTCGTTACCATATTCTGCTTTAAGTTTTTCCAATGGCATCCCCCATACGGTACGGATAGTCGTAATAACGAAATCGTTGTAAAGGGTGTAGATATCCAGTTCTTCGATTTCAGAAATGTTTGTGCCGGAATTTATACCTTCTATATACTTATCTAATGATGAAATGTTCCACTGTCTTGAATGTCCGTCGTATGAATGTGCGGACGGTCCGCATCCCAAATACTTTATGGCTGTCCAGTAGCTTGAGTTATGTCGTGAGTGCATTCCGGGACGGCAGAAATTTGAAATCTCATAATGCACATATCCGTTTTCTTTCAGACGCGAGATGAGTGTTTCAAACAGTGAATTGCTCAAATCCTCATCAGCCTCACTCACCTTGTTCTCTTCTCTCAGTCTGTAGAGTACTGTTCCTTCTTCATATATAAGATGGTATGCCGAGATATGTTCCGGCGCCAGCGAGATAGCTGTGTCAAGATCTTTGTTCCATGTATCTATGCTTTCGCCCGGCAGTCCGTACATAAGGTCTATGCTGATATTCCGGAAACCGGCATTTCGGCATCTGCGAAAAGCGTCTATTGCCTGCTGAGCGTTGTGCCGTCTTTTCAGAAGAGATAGAATATCGTCGTTGAAGGTCTGTATTCCCATGCTCAGACGGTTGAAAGGAAGGGTAGAGAGCATTTCAACATATTCGTCTGTCAGGTCATCAGGATTTGCCTCGATTGTTATTTCCGCTTTGGGGTTGACGCTGTAGTTGTCATATATGGTTCTGAATATGTTTATGAAATCCTCTTTCTCCAGTTGTGAAGGTGTTCCGCCTCCAAAGTAAACAGTATCTATGACTTCATCATCCAGGTAGTTTTTTCTTCCGGCAATTTCCTTGCACAGAGCTTTGATATATTCGTTTTTCTTTTCGGAAGCCGTAGTAGAGAAGAAGTCGCAGTATATGCATCTTCTTTTGCAGAACGGTATATGTATGTATATTCCAGCCATTTTTCTCAGTCTTGATTGATGTCTTTTGCAAAGGTACTAAATTTCTGATTCAAATAATTGATTAATAGAAAAGAGGTATCTGTAGGTATGTATTCTTGTAAAAGACAGAACATAATCTGTAAATATAAGCTTTGTATTTATAAATATAACTTGTATTTATAAATACATAAGCTGTATTTATATAAATATAAGTTGTATATACAGATTTCGTTTCGATGAAAATGTTTTTATGCCTTGTACTGGCAAACTTTTTTCTATTGGCGTTTTTTTATCTTTATCTTGCTGAAAATCTTTCTAACTGTGTGATTTAAAGCATTATATTGCATAATGTGTCGGAAAACATAGTTTAGTAACACGAATGTAACAGTTGGATTTCTGAACATAAATTTCTATTTTGCGCCAACTTAAAAATGAGATATGAAACGCATATCCATCATTTATTAATTATTTAATCTAAGATACCATGAAAGTATATCAGACTAACGAAATCAAAAACATTGCACTTCTTGGCAATGATGGCTCAGGTAAAACCACCCTCACTGAAGCTTTGCTCTTTGAGAGTGGTATTATAAAACGTCGCGGCAGAATTACTGCCAAGAATACTGTCAGCGATTATTTCCCGGTAGAGCAGGAGTATGGTTACTCTGTATTCTCTACCGTTTATCATGTGGAGTGGAATGGTAAAAAACTTAATATCATAGACTGTCCGGGTAGTGATGACTTCGTGGGAGCTGCAATGACTGCGCTAAACGTAACAGATACAGCCGTGTTGCTTCTTAACGGTCAGTACGGACCTGAAGTGGGTACTCAGAATCACTTCCGTTACACTGAAAAGTTGGGTAAACCGGTTATCTTCCTCGTTAACCAGCTTGACTCGCCTAACTGCGATTTCGATAAAGTGCTCGAACAGTTGACTGAGAATTATGGTTCTAAAGTTGTTCCGGTTCAGTATCCTATCAGTACAGGTCCGGACTTCAATTCGTTGATTGATGTACTTTTAATGAAAAAATATTCGTGGGGACCTGAAGGTGGTGCTCCTACTATCGAACCTGTTCCGGCTGAAGAAATGGAAAAAGCTATGGAATGGCATAAGAGACTTGTTGAGGCTGCTGCCGAGCACGACGAGACTCTTATGGAGAAATTCTTCGAATCTGAATCACTCACAGAAGACGAAATGCGCGAAGGTATCCGTAAGGGATTGGCTGCAAGAGGTATGTTCCCTGTGTTCTGCGTGTGTGCAGGTAAAGATATGGGTGTTCGCCGACTGATGGAATTCCTTGGTAACGTGGTGCCTTTCGTTGATGAAATGCCTGTGGTTCACAACACACGTGGTGTTCCTGTTCCTCCTGTGGCTGATGCTCCTACTTCACTTTATTTCTTCAAGACTGCCGTTGAACCTCATATCGGCGATGTGCAGTACTTCAAGGTGATGAGTGGTGCGGTTCACGAAGGTGACGACCTGAATAATGCAGACCGCGGCTCTAAGGAACGTATGGCTCAGCTTTATGTTTGTGCCGGTGCAAACCGTGAAAAGGTGGAAGAACTGAGAGCCGGTGATATCGGTTGTACAGTTAAGTTGAAAGATGTAAAGACCGGTAATACGCTGAACAGCAAGGATTGTGAAAACAGATTTAATTTCATCAAGTATCCTAATCCTAAATATACAAGAGCTATCAAGCCTGAAAACGAGGCTGATACTGAAAAGATGATGGTTATCCTTAACCGTATGCGTGAGGAAGACCCGACATGGGTTGTTGAACAGTCTAAGGAATTGAAGCAGATTCTTGTTCATGGTCAGGGTGAGTTCCATTTGCGTACACTGAAATGGCGTCTTGAAAATAATGAAAAACTTGCAGTGCAGTTCATGGAACCAAAGATTCCTTACAGAGAAACTATTACTAAGGCTGCTCGTGCCGACTACAGACATAAGAAACAGTCAGGTGGTGCCGGACAGTTCGGTGAAGTTCATCTTATCGTGGAACCATATTACGAAGGTATGCCTACTCCTGAAGTCTATAAATTCAATGGTCAGGAATTCAAGATTAACGTTAAGAGTACTGAAACCGTTGATTTGGAATGGGGCGGTAAATTGGTATTCATCAACAGTGTTGTTGGTGGAGCTATCGACACAAGATTTATGCCTGCCATCCTTAAAGGTATCATGAGCCGTATGGAGCAGGGACCTCTGACAGGTTCGTATGCACGCGATGTACGTGTTATCGTATATGACGGAAAGATGCACCCGGTTGATTCAAATGAAATTTCGTTTATGCTTGCCGGACGTAATGCCTTCAGCGAAGCATTCAAGAACGCAGGTCCTAAGATTCTTGAACCTATCTACGATGTGGAAGTTTTCGTTCCGAGCGACAAGCTTGGTGATGTGATGAGCGATATGCAGGGACGCCGCGGTATGATTATGGGTATGAGCAGTGAAAAGGGATACGAAAAACTTGTAGCTAAAGTGCCTTTGAAGGAAATGTCCAACTATTCTACTGCTTTAAGCTCATTGACCGGAGGACGTGCTTCGTTCATTATGAAGTTTGCAAGCTACGAACTTGTTCCAACAGATGTTCAGAATAAGCTGATGAAGGAATTTGAGGAGCAGGAAAAGAATGAAGATTAACGCTTAGTTGATATTTTAATACATAAAAAAGCCGCATTTCTTAAAAATGTGGCTTTTTTTTATTGCCTTACGGTGAACTTTTTGTAACTTTTAGTTGTTATATATTTAAAGTTATATTATTTTTGTAAAGTAGGCGAGGCGATAAGTATTTTTACTTGTGATTTTATCAATTAAAATCGGAGTATATTGTTAAATGCGAAAAAATATTATGTAAAACATGTTAATTGGCGATGATTATATTAATTAGCTTGTTAAATTTGTCACCATGAAAAAGTCAACAATATGGATATTAGGAGTCATTATGGCTCTGTCTCTTCTTAGTCTGCTGTATTTGCAGGTAAGTTATATAGAAGAGATGGTAAAGATGCGTCGTGGACAATTCGAGGAGAATGTAAACCGCAGTCTTGCTCAGTCCGTGCGCAATCTGGAACTGGTGGAAACCAAGAAATATCTTGAGGCTGATGTGGCAGCTACTGAAAGGGCAGCCCGTCTTGCTGAACAGTTTAATCTGAACAAGGGTAAGAGTAGCGGTGATATTATGCAGCATCACCAATATACCATAACATCGCCAAATGGAAGTATGTATTCTACCTTTGAGTTCAAGACGATAACCAACAGGCCTGCAAATGTGCCTAAAGTTATTATCTCGAATGGTAAGAATATACCTCAGACATCGCGGACCCTGCAGGAGATAATCAAGGAAAGATATGTCTACCAGAGGGCATTGCTTGATGAGGTGGTGTATAACATACTTTATACTGCGAGCGACAAACCGCTGAAGGATAGAATAAACTTCAAGCAGTTGGACCATTTCATTAAGTCGGAATTGCTGAACAATGGTTTGGACCTGCCTTATCATTTTACGGTGACAGATAGGGATGGAAAAGAGGTCTATCGTTGTTCGGATTATGTGTACGACGGCGAGAAAGTCTATTCCAAACTGCTGTTTGAGAATGACCCTCCGGCAAAAATGGGATATGTGAAAATATTCTTCCCTACTATGGATGATTATATTTTCAGCTCTGTGAAGTTCATGATACCTTCGCTGATATTTACGGTGGTTCTTTTGGTTACTTTTATATTTACCATATATATAATATTCCGCCAGAAGAAGCTTACGGAGATAAAGAATGACTTCATTAACAATATGACGCACGAGTTTAAGACTCCGATTTCTACTATATCGCTTGCGGCTCAGATGCTTAATGACCCGGCTGTTGGTAAATCGCCTGTGATGTTCAAGCATATTTCGGGAGTGATAAACGATGAAACGAAACGTCTTCGTTTCCAGGTAGAGAAAGTGTTGCAGATGTCGATGTTCGAGCGTCAGAAAGCTACGCTGAAGAAAAAGAAAATTGATGCCAATGAACTTGTGAACGGTGTGATAAATACTTTCAGGTTGAAGGTGGAAAGTTGTCATGGTACGCTTGATGCGGAACTTGATGCTACGGACCCGTTCATATTTGTGGATGAGATGCATTTTACCAATGTGATATTCAATTTGTTGGACAATGCCGTGAAATATAAACGCTCTGATGTGGATATAAGCCTTAAGGTCAGAACATGGAATGAGGCTAACAAATTGCATATCTCCGTCGAGGACAATGGTATCGGAATAAAGAAAGAAAATTTGAAAAAGATATTTGACAAGTTTTACCGTGTTCATACCGGAAACCTGCACGATGTGAAGGGATTTGGTCTTGGACTGGCCTATGTGAAGAAGATTATTACAGATCACAATGGAAGCATCCGTGCTGAAAGTGAACTGAATGTCGGAACTAAATTTATTATTGTATTACCTTTATTTAAAGAAGAATAATATGGACGAAAGAATGCGTATTTTATTGTGCGAAGATGACGAGAATCTTGGCATGCTTTTGAGAGAATATTTACAGGCTAAAGGTTATGAAGCTGACCTGTTCCTGAATGGTGACGAAGGTGTAAAAGGATATCAGAAAGGAAAACATGATATGATTGTGACAGACGTTATGATGCCTGTCAAGGATGGTTTCTCTATGATTCAGGAAATCAAACAAATCAATTCGGAAGTTCCTGTGATTTTCCTTACAGCTAAGACTATGAAGGAAGATATCCTTGAAGGATTCAAGATTGGAGCCGATGATTATATCAGCAAGCCTTTCAGCATGGAAGAACTTACACTTCGTATCGAGGCTATCTTGCGTCGAGTAAGAGGTAAGAAAGTGAAGGAAAACACTATGTACACTATCGGTAACTTTACTTTCGATACTCAGAAACAGTTGCTTACTATCGGTGACAAGCAGACTAAGCTTACTACTAAGGAATCTGAACTTCTGTCTTTGCTTTGCTCTCATGCAAACGAAATACTTCAGAGAGATTATGCATTGAAGAATATCTGGATTGACGATAATTATTTCAATGCAAGAAGTATGGACGTTTATATCACTAAGTTGCGTAAGCACCTTAAGGCAGATCCATCTATCGAAATTATCAATATCCACGGTAAGGGATATAAACTGATTACTCCGGACGATGAACAGCAGGATGCTTGATTGACGGGTATATAAAATAAAAAGAGGTTATCCTTCATGGATAACCTCTTTTTATTTTGTCTGATTTGTAGTTTACATTAATCAGTGATACGTTTGTTAATCAGGATGTAGCTGATTAATCCTGCAATGATAAGAACCATTGATGTACCCAGAATAGCGTTGTTGTTTACGTTTTCAGTTGCAAAGCATGCAATCAGGATAACAGCTCCGATAATAATCAATATTACTCCCAGATTCTTTAATAAGCTTTTCATGTGTGTCTTCTATTTTTATGGTTTATTCGTTTATTGGTTACAAATTAAAGCATAATTCTTTACACGTGAAAATTATTTTATGAAAAAAAACGAAATTCGTGTATTATCATGCTTTTATTGTATGGCTAATCTTTCGTGTTTGTGAAGATTTTGCGCAATACCTCCTGGCTGATGCTTAACTCTTCCAGTGTCAAGCCTTTCAGCGCCTCTTTCAGAGTAAGGTTTGCTACCATTCTTGCCTTGTCTTCAAGCTGCTTGCCGTCTTTGGTCAGGTGGATAAGGTTTGTTCTTCTGTCCTTCTTGTCCGATATGCGCACTACAAGATGCTGTTTCTCCATATTGTCGATAAGTCTCGTCATACTCGGTTTGTCCTTGAATGTGGCGTTGCATAGCTCCTGTTGTGTCACTCCGTCCTTTTCCCATAGAAAAATCAGTACTGTCCATTGCTCAGGAGTGATGTCCAGACCGTTCATTCTGAAATTTCTTATCAGTTTCCGGTTTATGGCAGCAGAAACTTTTCCGTTTAGTATGGCAAAAATTAGCTGTATGTCAAAATTGAATTGTTCTATCATATAATTATTGTTTATACAACTATGCAAAGATACTATATTTGTCGGTAATTCTATTGTGATGGAACTCTTTTTAATATTTAAATCATACATAATAATTTGAATCAGTAGTTAAAAATAAGTTAGAGAAATGCGATGGCTACCTTTCCCATCGTATGAATTAGCAGTCCGCAAGTGGAGCTGCACTTACTAGCTCTTTGAATATTTGTTTTTTCGTTCAGCCAACTGAAGAGTGCCTCGATTGGTTCCCTGACAGATGAAACGGCTTGAGAATAAAGTTCATCATCAGCCTTGCTTCTCCGTTTTTCTTCCTTAGAAGCCCCTTTAATGGACTTGATGGGCGCATAGAACTCATTGGCCTTATGGCTTCTTTCCAGTTCCCGGTAGTCACAGCTTCGGTATATCTTGTCAGCGAAGATCTTCTTGTTGAAAAGCCCCGGCATGCATTCGCTCTGAAAGACCTTCAGGTCATTCTCGGATGCTGGTGACAGTGCTATCCGGCACGGACGAGGAAGATGTCCTTTCCTGCGATAACCTACCATATGAAGCTTTAGTCCATGATAGTACAGGTTCTTGGTGGAACAATATCCTTTGTCAGTGATATCCTTGATGAAAGTGTACTTCTGCTCATAACCGACAAAGAAATAAATTGTAATAATTTCCTCGTCGGAGAACAATGGTTTCTAATTATTGCTATATCTTTGGCAATGGTATTTGAGACTTTGTTCGTACATATCGCAGATATACATATAGATTTTTATTAGTCTATACTCTTTGTCCTTGGGAATCATAATAAGCAAAAATAGGGGTATTTTTTTTACTTTATGTTAATGATTTTCAAGGACTTTTGCAAGTATTTAATCCCTTAATTTTAAAATATTTACAGCTAATTTCGAGGCCTTAATGACCTCGGTTAAACTTATAAATTACAGCAGTTCAACTGCTGATTGGAATAAGTAGTTAGATTTTCTATTTTTAAAAAGATAATGCAATGACTAGCGACTTTAATTATTTGATATTTTCCATTTTTTGCATCAATGACTTTACAAAGTTCACTGATGCTGTAAAAACTATATTCAGAGCGGATTTAGTGAAAGGTAAAGTCGTACTACAAATGGAGATTCCTGTTATGGATGATTTTATTAACCCTATAAGTGGAGGTCGCCACTTGCCACGATTTTTCTGTTGGCAAAGCGAATTTTATCCTGAACAGGTCTTTTTCATCTCCAATTATGAAGACGGTCTATCTAATGTGTGCAGGGCGATACATCGAGAATTAAAATGCTGCTATCTAATGTGTGCTTTATCACATGAATCAGATAGTCCGATGTATAAATTCTATCTTTCTGATACATCTGCTAAAGAGAGGATAATCTTGGCTTACAAAGAAGATAAGTGGGTCTTTTATGAGAAGGGAGTACCCCTTGATGTAGAAAATATAGATTATTACAAGAATAGGTCAATAAGGAAAAGGTTGAATAATGAAATTATAAAAGAGTACTTATTAAAACTGGGCATTGACTTATCTTCAATTGACGATAAAATATCAAATGGATTTGTGCTTCAACGTAAAGAATGGTAGTAGTCTGAACATCTTACGTGTTGAATATATTTAGGATAAATGACCATTGAACTTTCGTGAGGTGATTAAAGCGTTAAAAACC
>Glacier_p1__coassemble_394_pt1 | contig 30135 bp, 25 predicted proteins | sample Glacier_p1__metabat2_high_PE_023 | metagenome-assembled genome bin Glacier_p1 | reverse complement strand
ATATAATTTTGTAGAACAGACTTTTTTTATAAACAAAATATACAATGAAAAAATTCTTTTTAGTAATTCTCTCTTTATTTATTTATTTCTCTACATATGCTGCAGAGAATTTTATTGTATTTAAACAGGATGTATCTTCTTTTCCTATAATTTCTAATGGAAAAGTTATAAATATAATGTATGATTTTACAGATCAGAAAGGTATTTGGATAGCGGTAAATAATCTTATAGAAGATTTTAATCGAGTATGTGGAATGAAACCTGTTCTCCTTGACAAAACAGCAGATGCTAACTGTATAATAGTAGGTAGCATAGAGTCAAAATATATAAAGCAGCTTATCAAGTCAGGAAAATTGGATAAAAAAGAACTTGAGAAAAAAAATGAAAAATATATTATCACAACAATAGAAAATCCTTTGGAAGGAGTAGAAAAGGCTCTTGTAATTGCAGGTAGTGACCGTAGAGGTACAATTTACGGTATATACGAACTCTCTGAACAAATGGGCGTATCTCCATGGTACTGGTGGATGGATGTTCCGGTGGTTAAGAGAACTGAGGTGTATGCTTTGCCTGGAAAATATACTGATGGAGAACCGGCTGTGGAATATCGCGGAATATTCCTGAACGATGAGGCTCCGTGTCTGACAAGTTGGGTGAAAAATCATTATGGTACTGACTTTGGCGATCACCGTTTTTATGCTGATGTGTGTGAGCTTATTCTCAGACTTAAAGGTAATTTCCTGTGGCCTGCCATGTGGGGATGGGCTTTTTATGCCGATGATCCTTTGAACAGCAAGACTGCTGATGAAATGGGGGTGATAATAAGTACTTCTCATCATGAACCGATGGCAAGAAATCATCAGGAATGGGCAAGAAAACGTAAGGAGTATGGTGCGTGGAACTATTCTACTAACAAGAAAGTGATAGACCAGTTCTTCCGCGAAGGAATTGAAAGGGTGAAAGATACTGAGGATATTGTCACTATAGGTATGCGTGGTGATGGTGACGAGGCTATGAGTGAGGATACTAACGTTAAACTCCTGGAGTCTGTGGTTGAGAACCAGCGTAAAATAATAAAGGAAGTAACTGGTAAGCCGGCAAAGGAAACTCCGCAACTTTGGGCCTTATATAAGGAAGTCCTTGATTATTATGACAAGGGAATGCGTTTGCCGGAAGATGTAATCATGCTGCTTTGTGATGACAACTGGGGGAATGTGCGCCGCCTTCCTAATGAAAAGGAACGTTTGCATCCAGGAGGATGGGGGATGTACTATCATGTGGACTATGTAGGTGCTCCGCGTAACTCAAAATGGATGAATATGACTCCTATTCATGGTATGTGGGAACAGTTGCATCTGACATATGAATATGGCGTAGACAGATTGTGGGTTCTGAATGTGGGTGACCTCAAACCTATGGAGTATCCTATTGAGTTTTTCCTTGATATGGCCTGGAATCCTGATGCTTATACTGCCGAAAACTTTATGGAGCATGCACGTAAGTTCTGTGTACAGTCCTTCGGAGAAAGTCAGGCTGATGAGGCAGCAAGAATATTGAATCTGTACACCAAGTATAACGGAAGGGTGACTGCCGAAATGCTTGATGCCAAAACGTATAATCTGGAAACGGGAGAGTGGAAACAGGTGGCGGATGATTATGCAAGGTTGGAAATGGAGGCTTTAAGACAGTATATGTCGCTTTCTCAGGAATATAGAGATGCTTACAAGCAGTTGCTTCTTTATCCTGTTCAGGCTATGTCTAATCTTTATGAAATGTATTATGCTCAGGCTATGAACCATAAACTTTATGCTGATGGTAATCCTACGGCAAATGTGTGGGCAGACAAGGTGGAGAAATGTTTTGCACGCGATAAGGCATTGAGTGATGACTATAATAATGTGATGGCGGAAGGCAAATGGAAGGGAATGATGATACAGAAGCATATCGGATATACTTCGTGGAATGATAATTTCCCGGCTGACAAACTTCCAGAAGTGAAGCGTATAGCTGAACCGGAAAAGGCTGTTGGAGGATATGTGTTTACCGGAAAGAACGGATATGTGGCTATGGAGGCTCCTCATTTCTATGAGAATAATGCTCCGGAAGGTACGGAGTGGAAAATTATTCCTGATATGGGACGTACGCTTGGTGGCGTTACACTGATGCCTTATACTAAATCTGCAGAGGGGGCTTCGCTTTCATATAAAATGCAATTGCCGGAAGGTGTGAAAGATGTGAAAGTGATTGTAGTAGTGAAATCCACTCTTGCTTTTGCTGATGTGAAGGGACATAAATATACTGTCGGTTTCAGAGGTGGAAATACTGAAACTGTTAACTTCAACCATAATATGAATGAGGATAAGGAAAATGTATATACTGTGTTCTATCCTACTGTGTCACGAAGGGTTATTGAAAAAGAGGTAAATCTGGAGCTTCCGGTTTCCGAATACGGTACTTATGTGCTTGACTTCAAGCCTTTGCATCCGGCTGTGGTTCTGGAGAAAATAGTTGTGGATTACGGTGGATATAGCAAATCTTATCTTTATATGAATGAATCGGACTGCAAAAGGAATTGATTCAGCATTGGAATTTCAAAAAGACGATATAGATGAAAAACATGAAATCAGTAGTAGCCGTAATGGCTATGGGAGCAGCATGCCTGAGTGCATGCTCTCCTTCGTTGCAGAAAACTGAAACAGCTGTGTTCAGTAATTTCTGCTATTCAGGTAATGATTCGGTGTGGAACAGGAGTATAGATTCGGCTCACAGTATATGAATCCGATCTGCTTCCTGTAGAGTGGAAAGACAAGCAGCCGGTAATCCTTGAACAGGGTAGGGAGATTCCTTACGTGGTGAACAAGGAAGGACTGGAAGGAAACGGATGTGAGCTGAACGGGAATTTTTCTGAAACTGTGGATGATTTCACTGCCATCCTGGATTACAGATGGAGCTTTATACGCACTCCTCGTTCCCAGTGGTGGGGAGCGGAAGATGGAAAACTGGTTATAACTCCTCAGCCTGTTTCTATAGCTGAAGTTGCCAATCCGGCTTTTATTGGCAAAAGGCAGCAGCATCTGGCCTTTGAAAGTAGTGTCTGCATGAGCTATGTTCCGGGAAAAGAAACGCTTGCTACTTTACCATGCAATTCTAAGGATGTGGCTCTTAAAGTAGTTGGTGAAGGCAGACTGTATAGTTTTTATTTTTCCGATGACAAAATGAAAACATGGAATACCGTATATGAAAACGCAGATGCATCAATATTGAGTACGAATAGGGCAGGAGGCTTTACTGATACCATGATAGGTATGTATGCATCCGGTCAGCACAAGTAATGCTGACCGGATGGGATGATAGAAAGGCAAATATGGATTATTCTTCGGAGTCTGTATTTGCCTTTTCTTCTTCTTTAGAAGAGTCATGGGTGTAATCTTTAGGAGAAACTCCGAATATTTCCTTGAATGTGCTTGAGAAGTGAGACAGATTGCTGTAACCTACTGCGTATGCCACATCGGAGATACTGAACTTTTTGTCTTTCAATAATTTGGCAGCTTGTTGCATTCTTATGTTCTTTATAAAGTCGCGGGTGGAAAGACTTGTAAGTTCCTTTAATTTCCTGTGCAGGTGGACGCGGCTGATACCTACTTCCTGTGCAAGCTTTTCCACATTCAGTGTAGGCTCGGCTATATTTTTGTTTATTATGCTCATAACCTTTTCCATCAAGGCTTCATCTTGTGATTTCATCTCGATGTTTTTCACTTTTTCTTTTTGCTCCTGTGCTCCGCTGAATTTATTCTTGAGAACACGACGGTTCTGGAGAAGGTTAGAAATAGTGCTTCTGAGTACGTCTGTATTGAACGGCTTTATTATGTAGGCATCTGCACCTATTTCTATTCCTTCAATCTGTTCTTCGGTTTTTCCTTTCGCTGTTAAGAGTACTACTGGAATATGATTGATGTTCGGATTTTGTCTGATTTTCTTGCATAGGGTGAGTCCGTCCATCTCGTCCATCATTACATCACTTATTACGAAGTCTACATTGTTTGTCAAGAGATGCTCGTATGCTTCGCGTCCGTTACTTGCCAATGATATTCTGTATTCATCGGAGAGCTCTTCACGGAGATATTCCTGAATTTCTTTTTCGTCGTCTACAATGAGAATGTTAAAATTGGTTTTGGTCTTTTTCTTAGGATGCACTTCATCACTCTCGTTGTCAGGAACTGTATTTATGAATTGGGCAGTGGTAGAAGTATTTACTATGTTTTCTTCTTCCTTGCTGTTGTCTATCTGTTCAAGGCTTATATGGTCGCATCCGGCAGGTATTCTCACTGTGAATGTAGAACCACATGAATCTGTATTGTTCTCGGCTGTTATGGTTCCATAATGCATTTCTACAAGTGAACGGGTAAGGTGGAGTCCTACTCCTGTTCCTCTCTGGTTGTGTATTCCGCTTCCGCTAATCTGGTAAAAGCGTTCGAATATGCGTTCTTTCTGTTCCTCGTCAAGACCAATTCCACTGTCGGTAACTTTTATTTCTATATAGTTTCTGAGTGGAGTACGGACCTCGGTGTTTTCTCCTTTGCTGAGAGTGATATATACTTTGCCATTGTCAGGGGTGTACTTGAACGCATTCGACAGTAGATTCATAAGCACTTTATCAAAATTGTTTATGTCTATCCATGCCATTTCGGAAGGATTGCTGTGTATGAGTCTGAAATCAATTTTTTTCTGGCGTGCTGTAATGTCAAAAGTCATCATCAGGTCATTTATGAATCCTACCATGTCTGTTTCTCTGAAATGCATCTGCATTTGTCCTTTTTCAATCTTTCTTATATCCATAAGTTGGTTGATTAGGCGTATTATTCGTTGTGCATTTCTGTAAATCATGGTATATGTCTTTCCGGTTTCCTTATCCGGGTTTGAAGCCATGAGTTTCTCCAGCGGATTTATGATGAGTGTCATCGGAGTACGAATCTCGTGTGAGATGTTTATAAAGAACTGAAGTTTGGTTTCGTTTATCTCACGGGCATGCTTTATCTCCATATAGTCCTGTCTGCGGCGGATTCTTGTTCTTATGTAGTTGATAGTAAGCAGTATCATTATGATGACAGGTATGGAATATAATATGTATGCCCACCACATCTGATACCATGGGTAGGCTATGTATATATCGAATGAATATATGTCCGATTCTACACTTCTGTTTGTTGCAATAACTTCAAGTGTGTATCGGCCTGAGTTCAGACTGTTGAAAGTGATGTAGTTTTCACCTTTTCGTGTGTATAGCCATGCTTTGTCAAGCTCTTTTATTCTGTATTTATATTGAACCTGTGACGTGTTGAAGAAGTTCATGGTGGAGAACAAGACTCTGAATGTGTTGTCCCTGTGCGATAGATTGAACGAACTGGTTTCTGTAATGTCCTGTTCTATTATGAATCTGTTGCCTGATTTACTTGTGGTGTTTATGCTTTGTCCGTATATCTGAAAATCGATAACTATGATTTGTGGCTTTGTCTGTATATCTTTTATGGCTGAAGGGTTGAAGCAGGTAAATCCTTTTATGCCTCCGAACAGCAGGTCGCCATTGCCGGATTTATAGACTGCCCCACGGGTAAATTCGTTTCCTTGGAGTCCGTCCTCGCTATAGTAGTTTACAATTGAATTGTTTGATGTATTCAGCTTGTTCAGACCGTTGAATGTGCTTATCCACAGATTGCTTTCGTTGTCCTCGCAAATTCCGCAGATTACAATGTTTGAAAGTCCGTCGTCTTCTGTGTATCTTTTTATGCTGTTATCGTTCTTGTTGAATGAATATAATCCTTCGGATGTACCTATCCATATGTTCTCGTCTTTGCCTTCGGTTATGGAATAGCACATCTTGTCCTTAATGATATAATTGGTGGATGTGAAGTTCTTAAAGCTTTGGGTTTCCGGATTATAGCAGCTCACTCCTTTGAAATGGCCTATCCATATATAACCTTCCTTGTCGCAATACAGGGTATTTATCCAGTTGTCAGGTATTTGCTCCTGACTGTTCTCTTTTTTATTCTTGTAGGATGTAAGCTCCTTGGAGTCAAGATTGTAGACATATAGTCCGGCTCCATATGTACTGATATAGATGTTTTTGTGCAGGTCTTCTGTAATGCTGAAAACGCTCTGATGGTTCAATTCATTTATATAATTGCACTTTCCGGTTGTTTTGTTGAAGATGCATACTCCTCCTAAGTATCCTCCAAGCCATATGTTCTTCTGGGAATCTTCGAATATGTTCAGTATTGTGTAGGGAACTGTAGATGAATTGCCCTGCGAGGAGTAATGTCTTATTTGTCTGTATTGAGAATCGAGCAGATAAAGACCTTTGCAGTCTATACCAACTAATGTATTGTTCTCTGAATCTTTGTGTATTGACATTACACATCCTTCTCCGATAGGACTGTTTACCAACATCTTCTCGCCATATAATCTGAACGGATATTTCTTTTTAGGTATGAACAGAACTCCTTTCTGGAATATGCCTAACCACATATTCCCGTCTTTGTCGGACAAGATGCTGTGTACTTTAGAGTTGTTCAGATTTATTACGGGGTCTTCCGATTTAAAGTCTTCGAGTGTGTTGCTCTTCTCGGAATATACCTTCAATCCGTTTCCGTCCGTACCTATATAAAGTGTGTTGTTTATCAAGGAAACAACTTTTACAGGCAGATTGTTTCCGTTTTGTGGTTTTGATACTTTCCCTGTCTTGATATTGTATATATATAGTCCGTTAGAGAATGTTCCTAAATACAGATTGTCGTTGCTGTCAAGTACCATCGAAGATATATTGGCATTCTTTAATCCGGGTATTTCTATATTTTCGGCTATCTTTTTATCTGCACTATAGGAAATAAGTCCTTCGTCTTCAGTTCCTATATAGACTGTGCCATCAGTGCTTTCTACCATGCAGTTTGTTCGTGTGGTCTTTCCGAATGTGTTTTGAATACGATTACCACTAATACCGGAAGCATCTATACAGAATATTCCCTGGTTGGAAGTTGCAATCCATATTTCTCCATTGCTCCTCTCGATAATCTGTGATACGTGTGGTATTATTTCTTCACCATTGGCATATAGTGAAACTTTATTGAAACTTTTTTTGCCTTTGTTGAATTTCATCATTCCTGCCACTGTTCCTACCCAAATGTTGCCTTTTGTATCTTCAAAAGTAACTCTGGCATAATTGTTACAGATGGAAGTGGAGTCTTTTTCCTCATGTTTGTATAGATTGAACCTGTATCCGTCGAATACGTTCAGTCCATATTCGGTGGATATCCAGATGAATCCTTTTTTATCTTGGTAGATGTTGTTTATAAGACTGCTTGAAATATCTCCTTCAGTAGTGTACATTATGCTTGTTTGCGAATGTACAGTTATATATGAAATTAAAGAAAGTAGTAGTATTATGAGTTTATTTTTCATTGTATTTTGTTTGTTTTTATTTCTTCACAAAGTTAGCAAAAGATTTTATGGCATCAACAAAATCGCGACCGTATTTCTTTTTCTTGTATTCGCTGAACCCGGATATATCGTCAAGTTCCTGAATGCTTGTAGGTTTTTTGTCGCAAAGCAACTGCAGTGTGCTGTCGGAAATGACTATGTATGGAGGTATGGCTTCCTGCTCCGCCAGTTTGAGTCGCAGAAGGCGTAGTGTCTCAAAAAGAGAGTCTTCGCTTTCTTGGATATTGTAAGCATTTTTCTTAATCTGTATGGGTGATGTACCGACGGTTCTTTTCTTCAACCGCTGTTGTGCAAACTCATCTTCTTTTATGACAACTAATTGTGCTTCCTGCTTGCCGTACAGAACTTTAAAACCTGATTCGGTTATTTTAATATGGTTGTTCTCATTGTATGCTATTTCGATATATCCCATGTTTAGCATTTGCAGGAGATAGTTCTGCCAGTGGCGCGACGGTATATCTCTCCCTACGCCGAAAGTTTTGATACTGTCGTATCCCTTTTCGGATATTTCATGTGTGTAGTTTCCGCGAAGAATTTCTATTAGTGTTCCTGTGGGTATTTGCTGGTCGGTTCGTGCAATGGCGCTTAGGGCCTTCTGTATGATTATTGTACCGTTGAATCTTTCAGGCGGGTTGCGGCATACATCGCAGTCGCCACAGTCGTGTTCCATTGTTTCGCCGAAATAGCTTAACAGGATTCTTCTGCGGCAGATGTCGGCTTCGGCATACTGCTGCATACGGTTCAGCTTCTCTATGTTTATTTCTTTCTGGTTGCTTTCCTCTGCAAATTTGGTCAGCTGAATCATATCTCCTAAGGAGTAGAAGAGCATAGTATCACTTTTCATGCCATCTCGTCCGGCACGTCCTATTTCCTGATAGAAGCTTTCGATGCTTTTCGGAAGATTGTAGTGGATAACCCATCTGACGTTTGATTTGTCTATTCCCATACCGAATGCTACGGTGGCACATACTATCTTTACGCGGTCGTTTATGAAATCATCCTGAGTCCGTTCGCGTTCTATGTTTGACAGTCCGGCATGATACACTGCTGTGTCGAATCCTTCGTCATAAAGCATTTCGGCAACCTTTTCGGTGGTTTTTCTGCTCATACAGTATATGATACCGCTTTCATTGCCGTGTCTTTCTATAAATCTTTTTATGATTCTTATTTTCTCTTTTTGCTGGTAACCTTTCTTTACGTCAAGGCTTAGGTTAGGACGGTCGAATGATGAAATGAAGATTTCCGGATTGTTCATTTTCAGTTGTCTGACGATGTCCTGGCGCGTTATTTTATCGGCTGTGGCTGTAAGTGCAACTATCGGTATGGCCGGGAACTGTTTTCTTAGTATGTCCAATTGTGTGTATTCAGGGCGGAAGTCGTGCCCCCACTGTGAAATGCAGTGCGCCTCGTCAATAGCGAACAGTGATATCTTGATATCTCTTAGCAGGTAGTTCGTTTCGGACAGAAGTCTTTCGGGAGATATATAAAGAAGTTTTACTTTTCCCTGCAGGCATTCCATTCGTACGTTGGTATTCTCTGTATCTGAGTTCATGCTGTTAAGGGCACGTGCTGTTATTCCGTTGGCCTGTAAAGCTTCCACCTGGTCTTTCATCAGTGATATCAGTGGTGAAACTACAATGGCTGTACCTTCCATCATGAGTGCCGGAATCTGGTAACATAAAGATTTACCTCCACCTGTAGGCATCAGTACAAGTGTATCTTTTCTGTTGAGAATGTTTGTAATTATTTCTTTCTGTAACGGGCGGAATTCGGTATATCCGAAATATGTTTTGAGAATGTTATGCATTTCTTTCAGTCTGTTTATGGGGTTGCAAAGATAATATACAACTTTGATACCTCCGAAAAAATGTTGACAAAGATTTTGTGGTCTGAAAAAAAACTTACAAATTTGTGTTGTGAAAATAGTAAACGAATACTAAAACGAATCAGCACAAATGGAAAATAATCATGAAATAATTGATAATGAAAACAAAGGACAGGTAAAGATGCCATATAATCTTAGAGAAAAGAAAATAAAGTCTGCACCTTACAGGAACCTGATAAGGACGGAACTGGCAGACGAACTTTATGATAAGATTTATGAATTGGTTGTTATCCGTAAAAAATATAAACAGCCGAATTTTTCGGCTAACGATTTGGCCAAGCTGCTTAAGACAAATACAAGATATCTTTCTGCAGTAGTCAATTCGAAATTCAAAATGAATTTCTCGTGCCTGCTCAATGAATATAGAATCAGGGATGCAAAACATATGTTGGCAGACAAACGCTATGCCGGAAAGAATATAGAGGAAATAAGCGCGATGTCGGGGTTTTCAAACCGTCAGTCTTTTTATGCGGCTTTCTATAGAATAGTAGGTATTACTCCTAATGAATACAGAAAAAATCATGAAAACATCTGAAGATAATTTTAGCTATTCTGTAGATAAATTTGCCGACCTACAGATCTTGAGATATAGGGTATATGGTTTTGACTCTTTGACTTTAAAGCAGAAAGAGCTGATATATTACCTTTCGGAGGCTGCGTTGCACGGACGTGACATTCTGTTCGACCAGAACGGAAAATATAATCTGAAAATACGTCGTATGCTTGAAGCTGTTTATTCATGTTACGATGGTGACCGTAATGATACGGAATTTCAGGCTCTTGAAGTGTATCTTAAGAGGGTATGGTTCTCAAGCGGAATACATCATCATTATTCTACTGATAAATTTATACCGGGTTTTACTGTGGACTTTCTTCGTAATGCCGTAATGGGACTGGATAAGTCGCAGTTGCCATTGTCGGAAGGTGATACTGTGGCTGGATTATGCAATAAGCTGTTCCCGGTTATTTTCGACCCTCAGATTATGCCTAAGCGTGTTAATCAGGCGGATGGAGAGGATTTGCTGCTTACATCGGCATCAAATTATTATGTGGGCGTGACACAACAGGAGGCTGAGGATTTCTATTCGGCTATGAAATCTCCTGATGATGAAACTCCAGTAATGTATGGCATGAACAGCCGTCTGGAAAAAAAGGACGGCGAAATAACCGAGGTGGTATGGAAACTCGACGGTGAATATGGAAAGGCTATCAGTAAGATAGTCTATTGGCTGGAGAAGGCCTTAGAGGTAGCTGAAAATGACCATCAGAAAGAGGTTATACGTCTGCTTATAGAGTTTTACCGTACCGGTGATTTGAAAATATTTGACGATTATTCCATTTGCTGGCTGAAGGATACGGAGTCGCGTATTGACTTTGTGAATGGGTTTATAGAAAGCTATGGTGACCCTCTCGGAATGAAAGCGAGCTGGGAGTCTATAGTTAACTTTAAGGATTTGGAGGCTACACACCGCACTGAGGTACTGAGCGGTAATGCACAGTGGTTTGAAGATAATTCGCCTGTTTCTCCTCAGTTTAAAAAGGCAGAGGTAAAGGGTGTTTCTGCAAAAGTCATTACAGCTGCGATATTGGCCGGTGACCTTTATCCTGCCAGTGCTATAGGTATCAATCTTCCTAACTCGAACTGGATTCGCAGTGTGCATGGCTCAAAATCTGTTACAATAGGTAATCTGACGGATGCATACAACAAAGCCGCTAAAGGTAACGGGTTCAGAGATGAATTTGTATATGGCGAGTATGAAAAGCAGCTTCTTGACAAGTATGCTGATATTACAGGCGACCTACATACTGACCTGCATGAGTGTCTTGGACACGGTTCAGGAAAACTCCTTCCGGGTGTAGACCCTGATGCTCTTAAGGCATACGGGGCTACAATAGAAGAGGCACGTGCCGACTTGTTCGGACTTTATTATATACCGGATGAAAAGATGGTTGAGCTTGGACTTACTCCTGACAGTGAGGCATACAAGGCTGAATACTATTCATACATGATGAACGGATTGCTGACGCAGCTTGTCCGCATAGAACCGGGATGTTGCATTGAGGAATCGCATATGCGTAACCGTCAGCTTATTGCTGCTTGGGCTTTGGAACACGGAGCTGCAGACGGTGTGGCGGAATTGGTGAAAAAGGACGGCAAAACTTATGTCGTAATAAACGATTATAAGAAATTACGTTCTCTTTTCGGCATGCTGCTTGCAGAAATACAGAGGATAAAGAGTGAAGGAGATTATGAAGCAGCACGCGAACTTGTAGAGAAATATGCCGTTAAGGTTAATCCTGCATTGCATGCTGAGATTCTTGAAAGATACAAGGCTCTAAACCTTGCACCGTACAAGGGATTTGTAAATCCTGTATATAGTGTAGTGACTGATAACGACAATAATATTATAGACGTAAAAATTGACTATAGCGAAGGTTATACTGAACAGATGCTTCGTTACAGCCGTGACTATTCTAATCTTTGATTTAATAACATGAATGACGTACAAGAAACGATAAAAGACATAAAATCGAAATTCCGTTTGTATATGAACGGTGTCATCTCGCAGAGCATGCGTGAAAAGGGCATGGATTATAAACTGAATTTCGGTATTGAATATTCCCGTATCAAGGAGATTGCAGCCGGATATGAGAAAAATCATGATTTGGCTCAGGCTCTTTGGAAGGAAAACATCCGTGAATGCAAGATTATGGCTACATTGCTTCAGCCTGCTGATTCTTTCTGTAAGGAAATAGCTGAGATATGGATTGAAGATATGAAATATCCTGAACTGGCTGAATATACTGTAATGAACCTGCTACAGAATGTAGACTATGCTTCCGAAGTGGTTTTCAGATGGATTGCTGATGAACGTGTGTATTTCCAGTTTTGCGGATATATGCTTATGACACGTCTGCTTATGAAGGGAATGAAGCTGAATGAGCGTGCTGAGGCTGAATTTCTGGATCAGGCGTTTACAGAAATAGAAGGTGGTGAGCCTATGGTAAAAAAGGCTGCGTCCACTGCTCTGAAGAAGTTCTCTGCACAGTCGAAAGAGAATGCAAAAATGGTAAGCAGACAGCTTGGACTTTTGAGTAAAACGGCTGGTCCGGAACTGAAGCTTTATATCGACGAAATAAAATATGATATAGAATATTGCATTTAGTTTTCCTGGATTGAGTAAAATATATTAACTTTGACGGCTGAAGATATTTTTTAATGGCAGACAAGATAAAAGATACGGTAAAACAGGTACGAACAGTGTACCTCCAGAAGAACGGACATCGGATGACGCCCGAGCTGTATGCTATACTTGATTCCATATATTCCATCAAGGGACATTTCAATATAGAAAGTCTGCTGCAATATATGGAGGAAAAGGAAAAATTCCGTGTCAGCCGTGCTACCTTGTATAATACCATTATTCTCCTGATAGATGCCGGTCTGGTAATCAAACATCAATTCGGAAATACATCACAATATGAAAGGTCATACAACAATGAAACGCATCATCACATGATATGTACCATGTGTGGCAAGGTTTCTGAATTTGAGGATGAGAACCTGAAGCATGCCATAGTACAAAGCAGGCTTAAAGGTTTCCAGGCTACGCATTATTCATTATATATATACGGTTTATGCAGTAAGTGTGTGGCCAAACGAAAAAAGAATAAATAAAAGAACTATTATTAAATATAAGAATCATGAAAGTAGATGTCTTGTTAGGTTTACAGTGGGGCGACGAAGGAAAAGGTAAAGTTGTCGATGTTTTGACTCCACGTTATGATGTAGTTGCGCGTTTTCAGGGTGGTCCTAACGCAGGCCATACTCTGGAATTTGAAGGACAGAAATATGTTCTCCGTTCTATTCCGTCAGGAATTTTCCAGGGTGACAAAGTAAATATTATCGGTAATGGTGTAGTGCTTGACCCGGCATTGTTCAAGGCAGAGGCTGAGGCTCTTGAGGCAAGCGGACATCCTTTGAAGGAACGTTTGCACATTTCTAAGAAAGCACATCTGATATTGCCTACACACCGTATTCTTGATGCTGCATATGAAGCTGCCAAAGGTGCATCTAAGGTTGGAACTACCGGTAAGGGTATCGGTCCTACATATACAGACAAGATTAGCCGTAACGGTTTGCGCGTAGGTGACATATTGAATAATTTTGAGGCTAAATATGCTGCTGCAAAAGCTCGTCACGAACAGATTCTGAAAGGATTGAACTATGAATATGATATTACTGAACTGGAAAAACAGTGGATGGAAGGTATCGAATATCTGCGTCAGTTCAACCTTGTGGACAGCGAGCATGAAATAAACAATCTTCTTAAAGAAGGTAAGAGTGTTCTTTGTGAAGGCGCTCAGGGAACAATGCTTGACGTTGACTTCGGTTCTTATCCGTTCGTAACATCTTCTAATACTATTTGTGCCGGTGCTTGTACAGGTCTCGGACTTGGCCCTAACAAAATAGGTGAAGTTTACGGTATCATGAAGGCTTACTGTACACGTGTTGGTTCAGGTCCTTTCCCAACAGAATTGTTCGATGAAACAGGAAAGAAAATCCGTGACCTTGGTCATGAATATGGAGCTGTTACAGGTCGTGAACGTCGTTGCGGATGGGTTGATCTTGTAGCTTTGCGTTATTCTATCATTATTAACGGTGTTACTCAGCTTATCCTTATGAAGAGTGATGTCCTCGACGGATTTGAAACTATCAAGGCTTGTGTGGCATACAAAGTAAACGGTGAGGAAATTGATTACTTCCCATACGATATCAACGAAGGTGTAGAACCTGTATATGTTGAAATGCCGGGATGGAAGACTGATATGACTAAGATGACAAGCGAAGATGAATTCCCTGAAGAATTCAATGCTTACATCTCATTCCTCGAAGAACAGCTTGGTACTCCTATCAAGATAGTTTCTGTAGGTCCTGACCGCGCACAGACTATCGAAAGATATACTGAAGAATAATCAGACAGGATTATAATTTATTTGGCTGCTGGTTTCCATTTATGGTATGGAAATCAGCAGCTTTTGTTTATTCGTAAGCATATTGGTTATTTACTGAATAAATATTTGCTATTATTAGTGATTTGGTTATATTTTGAAAGAAATTCTCTCGGGTTTGTTGCATTTGTTGATTTTAATCCATATATTTGGAAACAAATTATTAATTACTATCTCTCTCTTAAATTTAATCCTTCAGTTGGGAGGCGTTCTCTGTGATTGAGAGCGTCTCTTATTTTTTGTTTCCATTATAAAATCTTGTTAACCGATAATTCCTGTTTAACGTAAAAATACTAACTTTGCCGACACTTTGTAAATCAATATGTAGAGAATGATTTCAGTAGAAGGATTAAAAGTTGAGTTTGGGGTTACTCCTCTGTTTGAGGATGTATCGTACGTGATAAATAAGAAAGACCGTATAGCGCTTGTAGGTAAGAATGGTGCAGGTAAATCTACTATGCTAAAGATTCTTGCCGGATTACAGTTGCCCACTGATGGTGTAGTCGCGGTTCAGCGTGGAGTTACAATAGGGTATCTGCCTCAGGTTATGATATTGAGTGATACCAGAACTGTTATGGCTGAGGCTGAAATGGCCTTTGAACATATCTTTGAATTGCAGGATAGTATCTCTAAAATGAATCAGGAACTTGCTGACAGGACAGACTACGATTCTGAAAGTTATCACGAACTGATAGACCGCTTCACTCATGAGAACGAGAGGTTTATGATGATGGGCGGAACAAACTATAAGGCAGAGATAGAACGTACTCTTACCGGATTGGGATTCTCAAGAAGCGATTTTGACAGACCTACATCCGAATTCAGCGGTGGCTGGAGAATGCGTATTGAACTTGCCAAACTGTTGTTGCGTCGTCCTGATGTCCTTTTGCTTGACGAGCCGACAAACCACCTTGACATAGAGAGTATCCAGTGGCTTGAAAACTTCCTGAAGATGAGTCCTGGAGCTGTGGTACTTGTCAGTCACGACCGTGCTTTCATCAATAATGTTACGAACAGAACTATAGAGATATCATGCAGGCATATATACGATTATAAGGTTCCGTATGATGAATTCGTTGTGTTACGCAAGGAACGCCGCGAACAGCAGCTCCGTGCATACGAAAACCAGCAGAAGGAAATAAAGGATACTGAAGAGTTTATCGAACGTTTCAGATACAAGGCCACAAAGGCCGTTCAGGTGCAGAGCCGTATAAAGCAGCTTGAAAAGATTGTTCCTATAGAGATAGACGATGAGGATACTTCTTCTTTGCGACTGAAATTTCCACCGGCAATGCGTTCGGGAAACTATCCGGTGATATGCGAGAATGTAAAGAAAGTATACGGTGACCACGTTGTGTTCCACGATGTTACGCTTACAATAAACAGAGGTGAGAAGGTAGCCTTCGTTGGTAAGAACGGTGAAGGTAAGTCTACACTGGTCAAATGTATCATGGACCAGATTCCGTACGAGGGAAAACTTGTGATAGGACATAACGTACAGATAGGATATTTCGCACAGAATCAGGCGCAGCTTCTTGATGAAAATGTAACTGTATTCGATACTATTGACCGTGTGGCAAAAGGTGATATCCGTCTGAAGATACGCGATATACTTGGAGCGTTCATGTTTGGAGGTGAGGCGTCTGACAAGAAGGTTAAAGTCCTTTCAGGAGGGGAACGCAGCCGTCTGGCAATGATAAAACTTCTTCTTGAACCAGTAAACTTCCTTATATTGGACGAGCCTACCAACCATCTTGATATGCGTTCCAAAGATGTGTTGAAAGAGGCTATCAAAGAGTTTGACGGAACTGTGATTGTTGTATCACACGACCGTGAGTTCCTCGATGGACTTGTAACCAAGGTATATGAGTTTGGTGGTGGAGTAGTGAAAGAGCATATCGGAGGTATATACGACTTCTTGCAGAAAAAGAAAATGGAAAGTCTGAATGAACTTCATCTGTCGCAGTCGCCTACAGCTTCTTCGCAGAAAAAAGAAGTGCAACAGCCGGCACAGTCGGAAAGTAAGCTTTCTTACGAAGCCCAAAAGGAACTGAACAAGAAAATCAGAAAACTGGAAAAACAGGCTGCCGACTGTGAAGACAGAATTTCCAAAATAGAAACTCAAATATCGCAACTGGAAGAAAAGATGGCTACTCCTGAGGGAGCATCCGACATGAAACTCTATGAACAGCATCAGGATTTGAAAAACCAGATTTCCCAGATTGAGGAAGAGTGGGAGGCGGCACTGATGGAAATAGATGAACTTAAAACAGAACTATAACTAAATATTAATTTATGAAAACTAAACATTGTATTGCTTTTGCAGCATTGGCTGTAGCCGCACTGTCCGGATGTGCAGGCCAGAAGGAAGCAAAGGTGAGCACAGGAATAAACCTTGCCAACCTTGACACAACAGCAGTTCCGGGAAATGATTTCTTCCGTTTCGCGTGTGGCGGTTTTAATGATTCTCATCCGCTTACAGCTGAATACTCACGCTATGGAGCCTTCGAAATGCTTATGGAAGACAACCAGAAGCAGTTGAAAGAAATGATTGAAGGATTTGCTTCAAAGGAAAATCCTGCTGGAAGCCAGGGACAGAAAATTGGAGATTTGTATAATCTGGCTATGGACAGCGTAAAGCTTAATGCAGACGGTATAGCTCCAATCAAACCTATGCTTGACAGAATAGCTGCAATATCTGACAAGAACCAAATTATGCAGATTAAGGCTGAAATGTTCAATAACGGTATAGGTACATATTTCAGCAACTATGTTTACGGCGACCCTAAGAACAGTACCCTGAATATCTTCCAGATTTCCCAGGGTGGTATTAATCTTGGCGAAAAGGAGTACTATCTTGATACTGACGAAAGTACAACCGCTATCCGTGAACAGTACAAACTTTATATTACCAAGCTTTTCACATTGGCTGGTTTCTCAGAAGATGAGGCTAAGCAGAAAATGGCTGATGTGATGGAGGTTGAAACAGCTATTGCAAAGGCTTCTTACAGCGCAGTAGAACGTCGTAACCCGGAAGCCAACTATCATAAAATGTCATATGATGACTTGAAGAAAACTTTCCCAGGAATAGATTGGGATGCTTATCTCAAGGCTTTGGGAGTAGAAGGTGTGACAGAACTCAACGTAGAGCAGATTGAGCCTATCAAGGAAGTGGAAAACCTTATCAATACTTTGCCTCTTTCACGTCATATCTCTTATCTGCAGTATAATCTTCTTGATGCTGCAGCAAACTATCTGAGCGATGATTTCGTAGCTGCAAGATTTGATTTCTACGGTAAAGTATTGTCTGGCCGTCAGGCAAACCAGCCACGTTGGAAACGTGCAGTTAATGCCGTAAACGGAATGTTGGGCGAGATAGTAGGTCAGATGTATGTAGAGAAATATTTCCCTGCTGCTGCCAAAGAACGTATGGTGGGATTGGTTAAGAATCTTCAGTCTGCTCTTGGCGAACGTATCCAGGCACAGGAATGGATGAGCGACAGCACTAAGGTGAGAGCTATGGAGAAACTTTCTACATTCCACGTAAAAGTAGGTTATCCTGACAAATGGAAAGACTATTCAGATCTTAACATCGAGAAAGATTCATACTGGGCAAATGTATGCCGTGCTGCACAGTGGGGCACAAAAGATATGTTCAGCCGTATCGGAAAACCTGTTGACAAGGATGAATGGTTGATGAGTCCTCAAACTGTAAATGCATATTACAATCCTCAGACTAACGAAATCTGTTTCCCTGCTGCAATACTGCAATATCCGTTCTTCGATATGAATGCAGACGATGCTTTCAACTATGGAGCTATCGGTGTGGTAATAGGTCATGAAATGACACACGGATTCGATGACCAGGGACGTCAGTACGACAAGTACGGTAACCTGAAAGACTGGTGGGCTGAAGGTGACGGCGGCCGTTTCAACGAACGTACAAAAGTAATGGTTGACTTCTTCAACAACATTGAAGTTCTTCCGGGATTGAAAGCTAACGGACAGTTGACTTTGGGTGAAAACATAGCAGACCACGGAGGTTTGAATGTTTCTTATCTTGCATTCAAGAACGCAACAAAGAACAACCCTCTTCCTGAAGAAGACGGATTTACTGCTGACCAGCGTTTCTTCATCGCATATGCTACACTCTGGGCAGGCAATATCCGTGAAGAGGAAATCCGTTCACGTACTAAGTCAGACCCACACTCACTTGGAGAATGGCGTGTAAACGGTGCTCTTCCACATGTTGACGCATGGTATGAAGCATTCGGCATAACTGAAAAAGATTCAATGTATCTTGCACCGGAAAACCGTTGTAGAGTTTGGTAATAATATTTACCTGAACAGATATAGCAACATGCCCTGTAGACGGACGGCCGTTTACAGGGCATGTTTGGTTAAATGGTATTTAAACGCTGTTTAATTACTGTTTAATTATCATATAGAGCAGAAGAAAGTCACTAAGAATGGGACACTGAAATCCACTACGAAACCATGGAATATGGATACTACTACAAACTCCTGCCCGCTGTATCTTGTTATGATAGGCAGGGTGGTGTCCATAGTTGTAGCTCCTCCTGACGAAATAGGTGCAAGGTTGCCAAACCATCTGACGAGCAGTGGCGCTGCCAGCAGGGTTATGATTTCTCTGGTGATATTTGACAATAAAGCTATTGTGCCTAATTCGGCTCCCTTGTATTCTGTTATAAATATACTTGACAGCGAGTAATATCCAAATCCGCTACCAACTGCCATACATTCTGTCAGACTCCTATGAGGAAGTATGAGGCTTGCCAATGCGGTACCTGCGAGTGTACCCAATATTGTCATTACTGGAAGAAATATCAGACGCGGATTTAAAGCCCTGAAATTTTTAATAGTCTGAGGGTCATTCCCGATGCTTATACCTACACTGAACATCAAAGCACATAGCGCATAGAAACTTATGTCAGTTTCCGTTATGTTGAAAGTTATGTCGGATAGTCCGGACAAACATCCTAAAACGAAGAATCCTATAATGATTAGGCTGCCTTTCATTTTTTCACCTCCTTTTTCGATTTGTACAGATAATGCCATAATATCCATGCCGCCGTACAGCTCCCTGTTACAGCAGCTATTGTGATAATGATTGCTTCCATTCCAAGAGTTGCAATACCTTCTATTATCTGTCTGTTACTTCCTACTTCAACTCCAAGAATGAAAAGCAACAGCCAGATGAGCACTGTAATAACTTTATTTATAAAGTATATTTTTCTTTTTATGATATATCCGGTAATTATTCCGGCAAACATAAGTGATATTACTGTAAACATATTATTTTATTGCCTTTTGATACGAGGTGCAAAAATAGATATATTATTTCAGATAGCTATATGGACATAAAGATTTATAACATAACGACGTATAAAATCTGTGCGTTTAGTTAACAAAAATATATTCACCGTAAATCATGTTATAAAACATGCAATTTTCGTGATAAAGTTTGCAGATTACAATAAAGTCCTTACCTTTGCATCGTGTTTTTCATAGTATTAGATTTAAGGTTAATAAAGGTTGGAGTACAGCGGTACTCCTTTTTTTATGTCCGTACGTGACGTGTGTACTGAAGAAACAATAAAGGCCGGACTTTGTCTGAAAATCCGACCTTAATGAATGTATTATTCTGTCTGTAATATCAGTTCTGCATATTGTCATATTCCTTATGGAACTCAACTACGGCTTCTATTCCCTTGCGGAAAATGTCGAGTGGAAAGTTTTCGTTAGGAGAATGTATGGCATTGCTTTCAAGTCCGAATCCCATCAGCACAGTCTTTATTCCAAGTATCTGTTCGAAATCGCTTATGATAGGAATACTTCCTCCGCGGCGCACTGCCAATGGTTTCTTTCCGAATGCTTTCTCAAATCCCTTTTCGGCAGCCTTATATGCAGGAAGGGTGATAGGGCAGACGTAGCCTTCGCCACCGTGCATAGGAGTTACCTTTACCTGAACGTATTCAGGAGCTATTTCGTTGATGTAATCCACAAAGAGTCTGGAAATCTTTTCATGGTTCTGGTGTGGTACAAGTCGGCAGGATACCTTGGCGTATGCTTTTGATGGGAGTACGGTCTTTGAGCCATTACCTGTATATCCACCCCATATTCCGCACACGTCGAATGAAGGGCGGCAACTGTTACGTTCCAGTGTTGAATAGCCTTTTTCTCCTTTCAGTGCTTTCACTCCAATGGCTTCCATATATTTCCCTTCATCGAACGGGATGCTTGCTATCATGCTGCGTTCTTCTGCCGGTACTTCTTCAACGTCGTCGTAGAAATGAGGGATGGTGATTCGTCCGTCGGCATCGGTTATCTTGTCTATCATACTGCACAGGGTGTTTATAGGGTTTGCCACTGCACCGCCGAAATGTCCGGAATGAAGGTCTCGGTTAGGACCTGTAACCTCGATTTCCCAGTAAGCCAGTCCGCGCAGTCCGGTGGTGAGCGACGGAAGGTCTTTGCCAAGCATACTTGTGTCCGATACGAGGATAACATCTGCTTTGAGCAGCTCCTTGTGTTCTTGCAGGAAGGCATTCAGACTTGGAGAACCTATTTCTTCTTCTCCTTCGAAGATGAATTTTACGTTATGTTTCAGAAGTCCTTCGCGTACCATATATTCGAATGCTTTAGCCTGTATCATTGCCTGACCTTTATCATCGTCGGCACCTCTTGCCCAGATATGTCCGTCTCTGATTTCCGGCTCAAACGGATTGCTTTTCCAAAGTTCAAGCGGTTCGGCCGGCATAACGTCGTAGTGGGAGTATATCAATACGGTAGGAGCGTCCGGATTAACTCTCTTTTCAGCATAAACCAGAGGGTTGCCCTGCGAAGGCATGATTATAGCCTCGTCTGCACCGGCTTCGATGAGTAGCTGTTTCCATCTTTCGGCACAAGCTAACATATCTTCCTTGTGCTGCGGCAGGGCGCTGATGCTCGGTATGCGTATCAGGCTGAAAAGCTCGTCGATGAAACGCTGTTCGTTTTCTTCTATGTATTTCTTTATTTCCATGGTTATAGAGTTGTTGTTTTGTTTAACAGATAATAATCGAGTATGGTCATGGCTGCCATAGCTTCCACTATAGGTACTGCTCTCGGGAGTACACACGGGTCATGTCTTCCTTTGGCCTTGAGAATCGTTTCGTTACCGTCCTTGTCCACTGTAGGCTGTTCCATGAGTACTGTAGCAACCGGCTTGAATGCTACTTTGAAGTATATATCCTGTCCGTTGCTTATACCGCCTTGGATACCTCCGGAACGGTTTGTGCGGAAAGCTATCTTGCCGTTGTCATTATAGAAAATATCGTTCTGCTGGCTGCCTTTCATTTCCATGCTGCCGAATCCCTGTCCGTATTCGAATCCTTTGGCTGCATTGATAGTCAGCATTGCATTTCCGAGTGCTGCGTGTAGCTTTCCGAATACGGGTTGACCGAGTCCTATAGGGCATCCCTTTATTACGCAGTCCACTGTTCCTCCTATGGTGTCGCCTTCTCCCTTAGTCTTGAAAATTAGGTCTGCCATAGTCTGTGCCATAGCCGGGTCGGGACATCTTACCGGGTTCTTTTCAATCTCGCTCAAATCATAGGCTGTATAATCTTTGTCGAGTTTTAGCCCGCCGACTTGCGATGTGTATGCTGTGATTTCCACTCCAAGTTGTTTCAATGCTATTTTTGCCAATGCTCCGGCTACTACACGTGAGATGGTTTCGCGTGCCGACGAGCGTCCTCCTCCGCGATGGTCGCGCAGTCCGTACTTCTGAGTGTATGTGAAATCGGCATGCGATGGTCGGAAAACGTCCTTCATATTGTCATAGTCGCCTGAATGCTGGTTGGTGTTCCATACCACGAAGCCTATAGGGCATCCTGTAGAAACTCCATCGTATATACCCGAAAGAAATTCCACCCGGTCAGACTCCTTGCGTGCAGTTGTAATGGCAGACTGTCCGGGTTTTCTTCTGTCAAGTTCTTTCTGTATGAAATCCATATCTATATGTATTCCGGCAGGGAAGCCGTCAATCACTCCTCCTATGCCTTTACCGTGCGACTCGCCGAAGCTTGTCAGACGGAATATATTTCCAAAAGTATTGTTGTACATTGTATCTTGTTTTTTAATATTTATGTATTAATGGTTTGTCGTTTGCTGGTCTTGTAGCCGAAATGACCTGGCGAATTTTGGTGCCGACCATGGTCGGCAGCACTGTCGACTATAGTCGGTAATGCTGCTGACCATAGTGGGCAATGCTGCCGACTATAGTCAGCACCAAGAAACGTATGTATATTCCTTAGAATTTACTTCCGGCACCACCGCCTCCAAAGCTGCCTCCTCCGAAACTTCCACCGCCGAAGCCACCGCCTCCGAATCCGCCACGGCCGAAACCTCCACCCATGAAGATTCCTCCACCGAACGGTCCGCTTCGTCTTCCGTGGTGATGATCGTTCTCATCGTCTACGCGCTGTTCCTTACGCACGCAGTGCCCACAGTTTGAGCAGCATGACACTATTTCTTCAATATGGTATGTAGGGTATTGGGCTATGGTACGCCTGGAGATGACTTTCAAGGTCTGCTTATGGCATTGCGGACAGCGTCTTTGTCGTCTGACATTAAGCCAAAGATAGAACATGGTGAAACCTATAACGCTGAAAAGCAAAATGAACAGTACTCCGGAATCTCCTCCTGAACCGGAGCGGGGACTGTCGGGTGTTCCGCTTTCTCCGGCAAGATATCCTCTGACGGCTTTTATTCCGGCAAGCATACCTGCATCCCAGTTGCCTTGCGAGAAGGCTTTGTTCATATATCTCACCTGTATCTTCTTGCAGACGGCATCCGGCAATACACCTTCAAGTCCGTAACCAGTGGCAAACTGGATGCATCGTTCTCCTGTCACGAGGAGTATAACCAGTCCGTTGTCCTTTTCTTTCTGGCCTACACCGTTTTCCTGACCTAAGCGATATGCGAAATCGAAACAGTCGCCTCCTTCAATCTGCTCTACTGCAACTACAAGAACCTGTATTCCTGTTTTCTGTTCAAGTGAAAACAGTGTGGTGTCTATGGCAGCGACGGTTCCGGCAGAAAGAATATTGTCAGGATTGCTGACGTAGCGTGTGCGGTCCATAAGATGTACCATCGGGACATCCTTTACCTTATATTCTTTGGCTGTTACCGACATGCAGCAGCACAGGGCGAGCACTATCGCTATGAAACTCAGTTTTCTCATAGACTGCGAATCAGAATTTTACTTCCGGTGCTTTTTCAGAGCCTTCTGATGCCTCAAAGTAAGGACGTTTCTCGAAACCGAAGAGTCCTGCTATGATGTTTTTAGGGAAACGGCGGATTGTTGTGTTGTAACTCTTGGCTGTTTCGTTGAACTTTCTGCGTTCCACACTGATTCTGTTTTCTGTACCTTCAAGCTGAGCCTGCAAAGCCTGGAAGTTTTCGTTGGCTTTAAGGTCGGGATAGTTTTCTGTAATGGCAAGCAGTCTGCCGAGAGCTGCACCTATCTCGCCTTGTGCCTTCTGGTATGCCTGAAGTTTCTCAGGAGTAAGGTCGTCAATACTTATTGTTGCCTGAGTAGCTTTCGACCTTGCCGAAACAACGGCATCGAGAGTTTCCTTTTCGTGTGCGGCATATCCCTTTACAGTGTTTACGAGGTTAGGGATAAGGTCGGCGCGACGCTGATACTGGTTCTCTACGTTGCTCCATGCTGTACTTACCGATTCGTCTTGTGTTACAAGCGAGTTGTAGGATGAAATACTGTAAATTACTAAAATTGCTATTACTGCTATAACTGTGATGATTGTCCAGGTTTTCTTCATAATTACTTTTGGTTTATAAACATTAAATTGAAATTCAGCACAAACATACTAAAAATATCCGGTGCATAAGTAGGTGAGTTTACAAGTTTTTGTGTTTTCTGCCTGAGAAGATATCTTTTATTCTTCTGTATATTTTCACTCCGGTCATTATTCCGTCGTATGCAGCCAATCCGGTGTTGAAATGGTGCATCATCAGGTCCATCTTGTTTTTTGTTTCCGGTGGAGAGAACAGATTTTGTGTAAGCTCGTGTATTCTCTGTTTTGACTGTCTGAGCTCATCCTTTTTCCTGCTCTTTCTTTCCGATATAATCTGTATGCTGTATTTGGTGATATCGTTCATGATACATTATTGTTTAGGGTTGTTCTCTTCTTTGTCTTTGTCCTCGAGGAATAGTCTTGCAAGGAAATTCACCATAGGCTGGAAAATAATCTTTTGTCTGAATATGTATATTACAAATCCTAAGAGCAATATGCATCCGCCTATGATGGCATAACTTGCTATGATATTATTTACGAAAGAATCTATCGTGTAGACTAACATGAAGGAGAAATAAAACAATGCCGTCATTCCCAATACTATGAGGACACATATCAGGATGAGGGTTGATATCAGTATGGTGAGTTTCTCTACCAGGTCGAGTTTGATGTATTGACCCTGAAGCTCTATGTATTTCTTTATTTCCTTGAACAGGGCTTCCAGATTGTCAATGCTTTTGTCGTTGGCAAACATAACTTCTATGGTTTTGTCATTAATAAAAAAGGGAAATTTAAAAGGAAGTTCCGTCAGTCGCATTTCGCGTGAGCGGCTTTTCCTTTAAAAATCCCTAATGTACTTTCTTAAAATCTTGATTTTACAGAACTGTTGTTCTGTGTGAATGTCTTTTTATTCGGCATCTTTTACTTCTGCTGCAATCTGGTCAACTAAATCTTCCATTTCGGCACGGTTCAGTCTGATTCCTTTTTGTCGTAGGATTTCAGCAATTTTTCTACGAGTGTCTTCGCCTTTCTCCGGAGCGAATAAGATTCCGGCTGCTGCACCAAGAGCTACACCGCCCAAGAATGCTGCTACAATGTTTAATGCTTTCATGATAATATTGTTTTATCAGTGTGTATTATTACTTATTTTGGTTTGCTTTCCACAAATCTAATAAAAAAGATTGTAATTTGTCTGCTTTTGTCCGTGAAATAATATCAATTTATTTAGTTGAATATATAATTAACTGTTTTTAACAGCACGGAAATGTTTATATTACTACTTTTGTCATGAAAAACTAAGTAGGCAGATTATTAAAACAAATAAATGTAAGGCAAAATGAAAAAATTATTCGTCTTAGGAATGGGATTATGCCTCGTTTTGGCATTCTCTTCTTGCAAATCAAGTGAAAGTGCGTATAAGAAAGCTTATGAGAAAGCTAAACAAAATGAATTGGCTGAGGCTGCTGAGCAGAAAGAAACTGTAGTTGAAACTGCACCTGTAGTAGAGGCTGTTCCGGTTGCTACTCCTGCACCTGTTGCTCCTGCACCTGTGCGTGAGGAAAAAGTGGAGCTTGTTTCAGGCGACGGACTTAAAGCTTTCAGCGTAGTGTGCGGTAGCTTCGGTGTTAAGGCTAATGCTGACGGATTGAAATCTACACTTGACGGTCAAGGATATAATGCTAAAGTTGTATATAACGCTGAACGCAATATGTATCGTGTGATTGTATCTTCTTTTGATACAAGAGAAGAAGCTGCAGCAGCCAGAGATGCTTTCAAGGCTAAGTATCCTAACCGTGAGGATTTCCAGGGCTCTTGGTTGTTGTATAGAATATATTAAAATAGCAGAAAGTTCGGAATGGATATTCTATTTGTAAGCGACGGCGATAAGCTGTCGCTTTTTTTTATACCTTTGCAAAATATAATTTAGTATAAACGAGTTATGAAAAATAGATTTTATGTTTGTCTTTTAGGAATTATGCTCGCAGTACCGGCTGTGGCACAGGAGAAGTTTGAACTGTTCAAGTATGGTGACATGGATATGTGGGTTACCAGAAGGATAGAGGAGTCTGCTATTATTGGCGGAAAAGTAAAGCATCTGTATGAATTAGGTCCGGAAATGGAGCTTGACGGAAACAAGCCGTATGTCAATCAGGGCGGTTCGCCATGGGGAAACTCAAATGTAATGGCAAAGGTTGTAGGAATAGTGAAGACCAATACGAGTGTCTATCCTGAAAAACGATGGTATGGAAAATGTGCCCGTCTGGAAACCCATATTGAAAGTGTAAAGGTCTTGGGACTTGTAAATATAACTGTGCTTGCCTCTGGCTCATTATTCCTGGGAGATATGAAGGAGCCTATCACAGGAACCAAGGACGGAGAAAAGGCCTTGAACTGTGGAGTGCCTTTTACTAAAAGACCGAAAGCAATACGCTATGACTATAAGGTGAAAATGTCTGACCAGAAGGACAGAATCCGTCTTACAGGATTCAGCAAGAAGTCAGTGGTAAAGGGTAAAGATGCAGCCATAATGGTTTGCTATCTTCAGAAAAGAACTGAAGATGCAGAGGGCAATATCATAGCCAAAAGGGTAGGGACGGCTGCTGTGAAATATACGTCATCTACTGACTGGAATAATGCTGCCACATATGAGATTATGTATGGTGACATAACCGGAAGCAGTAATTATGTGCCGGAGCTGATGGCTTTGGGAACCGGAGGTTATCACGCCCGAAACAGCAAGGGAGAAAGCGTGATGATAAAGGAAACCGGATGGGCGGATAAGGATGAAAAACCTACACATATTCTTGTACAGTTCACTTCAAGCATCGGTGGCGCATTTGTCGGCTCGCCGGGAAATACTCTTTGGATTGACAATGTCGGATTGGTGTATTAATCGGGCGGTAGGATTTTTTAAGTCTTATATATAATGTGTTAATAAAATTAATTCGTAAATTTGCTGCCACTTATGAGTAGAATTTTAGCTATAGATTATGGAAGGAAGCGTACGGGGCTTGCTGTGACGGATCCGATGCAGATTATTGCAAGCGGTCTTACTACAGTGGCTACGCACGAACTTGTAGACTTCATACAGAAGTATGTCTGTCAGGAAAAGGTGGAGCGGATAATCATAGGTCATCCTAAACAGATGAACTACGAAGACTCGGAGAATATGAAGAATATTATCCCGTTTATGAACAGACTTAAAAAGTTGCTTCCTGAAATTCCTGTGGAACTGGTAGATGAAAGATTTACCTCAGTGCTTGCACATCAGGCGATGCTTGCCGGAGGGCTTAAGAAAAAGGACAGGCAGAACAAGGCGCTGGTGGACGAAATAAGTGCTACTATAATTCTGCAGTCTTATCTCGAATCAAAGAAATATTAAAAACAGAATAAACAATTAGAAATATGATTTTACCGATTTATGTGTATGGCCAGCCTGTATTGCGTAAGGTGGCTGAAGATATAACTCCTGATTATCCGAACCTGAAAGAACTTATCACAAATATGTTCGAAACAATGGACCGTGCCGATGGCGTAGGTCTGGCTGCACCTCAGATAGGATTGCCTATCCGTGTGGTTGTGGTTAATCTTGATGTTCTGTCTGATGATATGCCTGAATTCAAGGATTTCCGCAAGGCATATATCAATGCGCATATTGTTGAAACAGGCGAGGAATTAGTGTCAATGGAAGAAGGTTGCCTGAGCTTGCCGGGTGTGCATGAGAGTGTTAAACGCCCGGACAAGATACATGTGACTTATCTTGATGAAGATATGAATCCGCATGACGAGTGGGTGGAAGGATATCTGGCAAGGGTTATGCAGCACGAGTTTGACCATCTGGACGGAACAATGTTCATCGATCACCTTTCTCCACTGAGAAAACAGATGATTAAGGGAAAACTGAACAAAATGGTTGAAGGGAAAGCCCGTTGTGCTTACAAGGTGAAGACTGTAAAATGATAAAAAAGCTTCTATACATATTATATATAGGCTTGATGATGCCTGTGGCAGCCCTGTCGCAAATTAATACTGACAGGGTTATGACCATAGGTAAAAATGCTCTTTATTTTGAGGATTATGTATTGTCTATACAATATTTTAATCAGGTTATAAATGCAAAGCCGTATCTGGCTGAGCCTTTTTTTTATAGAGGATTGGCGAAAATAAACCTTGACGATTTTCAGGGAGCTGAGGCCGATTGTACAGAGTCTATCGAGCGCAATCCTTTCGTGGCAAACACATATCAGATAAGAGGTATCTCCAGAATCCGTCAGGATGATTTTGACGGGGCTATAGCCGACTATCAGAAAGCTCTTACTTTAGAATCGGAGAATGAGGCTCTATGGCATAATCTGATATTATGCCGCATTCAGAAAAAGGATTATTCGACCGCAAGAGCCGAACTCGATACTCTTATTTCTATTTCTCCAAGATATACTGATGCTTATTTGATGCGTACTGAAGTGTCTTTGAAAATGAAAGATACGCTTCAGGCTATGACTGATGCCGACAAGGCTATAGAAATGGACAGATATAACCCTGACCCATGGGCTTCGAGGGCTATTCTGTTTATGCAAAGAGGCAAGTATGCTGAAGCTGAATCGGATTTTGACGAGGCTGCAAGGCTTTCATTCAAGAATTCAGGCATTTATATAAACAGGGCATTGGCAAGATATCATCAGAATAATCTGCGCGGTGCCATGTCCGACTATGATATCGCTCTCGATATAGACAAAAACAATCTGATAGGACATTATAACCGAGGATTGCTCAGAGCGCAGGTAGGGGATGACAACAGGGCTATCGAAGATTTTGACTTTGTGCTCAGCGTAGAACCGGATAATCTTATGGCTGCATTCAACAGAGGTTTGTTGCGTAGCAAAACGGGTGATTATAAAGGTGCGGTTGCCGACTATACTGCTGTTCTTGATGAATATCCTAACTTTATGCCGGGGTATCAGTGCAGGGCAGAGGCTTATCGCAAGATGGGCGATTTGAGGAGGGCTGATGCGGATGATGTGGTAGTGCTTAAGGCTCAGATTGATGCTCAGACAGGTACCAAGAATAATACAGCTTCGAATGACAAGACACGAAAGAAGTCTGACAAGAATATGAACAACTACCGTAAGATTGTTGTGGCAGACAACGATGATACGGAAAACAAATATAAGACAAACTATCGCGGAAGGGTGCAGGACAAGAATGTGAATATCTTGCCGCAGCCGATGTTTGCCCTTACTTACTATGAACGTAAGGATGAGGTGAGAAGGCAAATCAATTTCGACAAGAGAATTGCACAGATGAATGAAAAGCATCTGTTCCCTGAAAGATTGATAATTACCAACAATGAGATGGCATTGAATGAAGCTCTGGTAAAACAGCACTTCAGTTCTATAGATAAACTGTCGGCATCGATAGCAAATGCTCCTGATAATGCCCTGAATTATTATTCTCGTGCATTGGACTTTTATCTGGTGCAGGACTTTGATAACGCTCTGAACGATTTGAATGAGTGTATAAACAGAGATTCGCTGTTCTTCCCGGCTTATTTTAGCCGTGCGTTGATTCATTACAAGGAGTTGGAGTATAGAAAACGCGAGAAAAACTTCGAAATAGTTTCTACAGACGACAAGACAGCTCAGGTACGCTCTTTGGATTATGCGAAAATACGCGAGGATTTGGACAAGGTTATAGAACTGGCTCCTGACTTTGTATATGCATATTATAACAGGGCAAATATCCTTACTATAATGAAAGATTACCGTGGGGCGATTGCGGATTATAATAAGGTGTTGGAGTTGGAACCAAATCTTGCTGACGCTTATTTCAACAGAGGTCTTACTCATATATTCCTCGGCAATAACCGATTTGGAATACAGGATTTGAGCAAGGCCGGTGAGCTGGGACTTTTCTCAGCATATAATG
>Glacier_p1__coassemble_275_pt1 | contig 40826 bp, 33 predicted proteins | sample Glacier_p1__metabat2_high_PE_023 | metagenome-assembled genome bin Glacier_p1 | reverse complement strand
CCTTTATAGCTCCCAGGTTCATAATAAACCATCCACTCATCAGAGGGACCACATCCGTAAACCTGAGTATGTTGTACTTTGGGCAGAAACTACAAAAGTACAAACTAAAGCAATAAATAGAACTAATAGTTTTTTCATATCCATATTATTTCATGCAGTAAAGATAATAAAAATACCGGTCCGATGAAATGTTTGTTCACCAAGAACCGGTATTTAATAATAAACCTACTTTAATCAGATATTCTCAAACTTATGAACAAAAAGAATTGAAAGATACTTATTTATTTAAAGAAATACTCTTAATTGTTATAGGTTTGCCTCCTCTAGACCAAAATCCTACTATATACAGATGAGAAGGATTCAGTTTTACACCTTCAGCATTAGTCATATTCTGCAAATCGACATTCACCACAGTAGAACTGCCAAAATCATACATGGCTGGTGATGTCCAATATGAATTTTGGTCAAACAGTCTGAAAGATGCTCCACAGTCATTAGGTGAAGCCAATTCAACTCTAATATAACTGTACTCATGCAGATCGAGTCCATTAGCATATTGCCATCCTCCAAAACCATATTTCCCTGTAATGAGTGTAGAAGTTTCTTCATCAAACGATCCAACCTCCCATATTGAAGGGTTGAAAAATTCCTCTTTTAAAATAAATGGAGAAAGGACTTTTACTGAAACAGACAGTTCTTTTCTGTCCTGACTGTCTGTTACATAAGAAATAGTAAGAGTAGCTTGTCCTTTGGATACAGCTACAATTTTACCTACTCCATCAACCTTAACAACAGAATCATCAGATGAAGCAAGAGTTACTTCATGTGTAATCATACGTGTAGATCCATCAGAATAGACAGCCTTAACATTTATATACTCAGCATCACCCATAACCAATTCTATATTCTCTGCTGTTCCAACTAGTTCAAGCTTTTCCAACTCTCCATTAACAACCACACCTTCAGCGTACTCCTTAAACCAATGATACATAGGCCAAGGGCAAGCTTCCGGATCATTAAGGAAAGTATAGTTTCCCGGTTCGCCAGGAACATCTTCAAAAGCAGCCAACATTTCAGAATCAGTAGTAAAGAACAGCCATGAAACATTACCGGACTTATCGGCTATATACTTAAAGTTTGCCCCAAAACCTTTTCCTCCAGCTTCTCCGGTTATACTTTTTCCCCAAGTAGCATCGTATTTCTTCGGTGCCCAATCAATTTCAGTCACCATTATAGGTGCAAATTCTGCTACAGGACCAACCTGGGCATCCCATCCACGCTGAAAAGCTTCGTAGCCTCCCCCTGTAGAAGAGCCGATACCTTCAGAGCTGTCTTCCTCCGCATCACTGCCATACCATCCTGGGTAACAATGTACTGCAAATCCGATATTATCTCCTTCAATCCTATGAGTAGCATATCCTGCATACGAAGACTGATAGGCTAAACCTGGTACCCATATTATATTATTGCTATTATTAGAACGGATTTTATCTACAATAGCCTGAAAATATTCCTTCATCTTTGCAAAGCAAGCATCACCACTGCTTCCAAATTTGCCATCCGTACCTTTGATATTTACCGGTTCATTAGCCAATTCGAACATAATACCGGTATTATTCCTCAGTTTACTGTGTTTTGATACAATATCCCACACTTTCAATAAGAATGCTTGATAAGTGTCACCAATCTCTATACCCTCGTAACCATCACCATTAGGACATACTCCTGGCGGACGCATAACAACATACATTCCTTTTGATAAAAAATATTCGGCCATAGGAACAAAAAGTTCATCTAGATATTTGCGGAAACGTGCCTCGGAAAATCTTTCATGACCCTCATAGCGTACAGAAGGTTTAGAAGTATCATCACTCCAGTATGGATCAAGATGCATACGGACAAAATTAAATTTCCAACCGGCATCCAGAATTTCGTCTACCATACGCTTATTATAACTAAGACATCCATTTACATCATAATTAGACCATCTGTTACTATTGAAAAAAGGACTATATGTCTGGGTAAAGCCATGTAGATTTACAATTTCCCCTTCAGCATTTTTCAGATAACGACCGTCAACATGTAATTCAGGCAGTGTCACAATAGGTGTCGGCTCTGGTTCTGGCTCTGGTTCGGGTTCTGGTTCAGGAGTTGGTTCTTCTACGGTAGGCGGTTCTTCTATTATTTCTTTATCACTACAAGAGAAGAAAAACTGTCCTAATATAAGACATGCAATGATAAGCTTTATTCGATATTTCATATTGTTAAATTTATTCAGATTATACAAAGGGAAATGGGCAGATATAAAATCTACCTGCCCATTTATATCAAGATTATTCAGCCCCTTTTAATCCATCAGCAAAACCTCCATAAGCAGGTTTACGATTGTAATTCAAATCCCACAAGCCAACAGGTTCACCACCTCTCCAACCTGAATCGGCCGGACTATCTGTTACACACCATTGAGTGATACCATACTGTTGCTCAACCGGTATTATTTCAAGATACTTGCTAACAACAAACTTATAAAGTTCTGCCATTTCCTTATGCTGCTCAAAGGTTATATCCTCAGTTTTTACAGAATTACCCTCCTTATCAACATATCCCATATCAAGTTCTGAAATTTTAACCAGTTTACCTGATTCTTTGAGAAGTTCAAGCATTTTTACAATATGATTCTTCTTGCTTTCCTGAGCTGCAGGATCTTCATAACAACTGATATGCATCTGTGATCCGATACCGTCAATCTTGGTAACACCATCTGACTCCCATACCTTGATCCATTCAATCAAACTCTTCAATTTCTTATTATCATCCCAGTCTGACTCCAGATTATAATCATTGATAAAGAGTTTCAAGGGTTCTGTACCACCATTTTCAGCATAGTACTTACGGGCAGCAGCAACCACAATGCGTACATAGTCTTCATCACCCAGATAATCCTGCCAATAGAATTTGTTCTTGGCATCATCAGCAGACACATTCTTAGCCGACTGCAAATCGTACTTACCATCACCGTCATTATCACCGCCGGAAATAGCTTCATTCACCACATCCCAAGTCGTTACATAACCACCGGTCGCCTTCATCATACCTTCAATCCATTTATCCATTGCCCATGTAAGGGTATCTTTCTTTTCTTCTGGTGTCAATGGTATTGTATTACTTGTCTTCTTTATATATAGACGCAAATCATCCATATGAAGCGTACCAGCATAATTACCTATATTAATCAACAGACGTGTTGCCCCTTCTCCTGTACAAGTAGCCTGTGTTTCAACTTCAGTCCACTCTGTTGTTACAGGAATTCCTGTAAAGTCACCACAACCAACATATCCTTCCGGTTTCTGGAAAGCAGCATTTATACTGGCTTCATGATCTCCTTTTATCTTAAGTTTAAGATAGTATTTGGTTCCAACCTCGAACGGTGTTGTTGTTTCATGACACAACTGCACATCCCACGGATTGGAGCTATTAGAAGTTTCTACTTTCATAGCTCCATCTGCTGCTGAGATAACCAATCCATTACCCCATCCTCCGAGAGTTTTACCATCATCGAAATTATATTCCACAACGGTTTCTTCTATTGAGACAGAAGGTGCTTCAGAGTGAGATACCTTCAAAGATTTTAAATATATTGTACCTTCGAACGTTCCTGGCTGAACAACCACAAATGAATTATCTACCGGACAATTATCGTATGTAATACTCACTTCCTGCCATTCTTCAGAGAATCCCAAAGGTTGCTCCAAAAGGCTACCCCAGTTACCAAACTGAACATTCATAGATCCTGGAGCTGAAGCCTTTATTTTAAATGTAACCTTATAAGATTTTCCTATAGTTGTCGGTATATTATTGGCAACAAAATACTGATACCACTTACCTGGATATTTACTCACCATACATCCATCTTCAAAAGTCGGAGTATATTCCATTACATGGAATGGAAACTCCGTAAAAGTGGAATAATCTACAAACTTATCTTCTACTTCTTCTTCCTGACCAGGTTCAATAGGAATAGCTTTGTCAGCTATCAAACCGTTAAGATACTTAGTATTCTGCTGTTCATGCCAAGCCAAAGTATGTCCATAAATAGTTGTACCAGCCTCTCTTGCAGCTTCAACAAAGTTCATGACAGTAGTAAAATTCATGACGCCTTCATCATTTACACATGAAGCATATTTCATGGCATTACCAGCTGTCATTTCTTCAAAGTTTGAATTAACAAGTTCAAAAACACCTTCTTTTTTAACATAGTCTGCAGCTGCAATAGCTATACCAAGTTTAAAATTAGGATATTTTGAACGATCTACATATGATTTAAGTACATCATATGAGTTAAGATACTCATATTGAGCTATACTTTCAGGTTTTTCTACCTCATACTTCTGCATAACATCATCTACGCATGAAGTAGTGGTCAGTAACGGTAAACCTAGTATTATTATATTTTTATATAATTTCATGGTAAATTATCTTTTAAATTATTCTTTTACAGGTGTAAAAAACTCTGGTTTTACTTGACGATCTCTCATTACCAATGTATCCTTTGTAGCACATTGAGTTGTTCCAAAATCAATTGTATAATCAAGATACAAACCGTCACGGTCTTTATTGTTGAATGAATTCTTTTCTCCCTTCTCAACATACTTTCCACTTCCTGTTACTGTACATCCAGGAGTATCTGTAGAGATTGTACACTCATTATTGTCATTAAAGTTAAGAATCAAATTACAAGCCGTATTTTGTCCAGCTACATTCACAGTAACATTGCATGAAACTTTGTCCAAAGAGACTGTGTTAAGTTCAAAGACTTCATCTTCTTCAACATATTGTTTATGTCTATCTACTTTTGATGTCTGACCATTTTCAGTAATCTCATCAGTACCACGACGGAGATAAATTGCATCCCAAGGATTAATATACTTAACAGCATACAAAATATAGTCTTTAGGAAGTACATTCCAATCTTTAGCATTCAAACGATCAGGAGACTCAACTAAAGGAGTACCAGACAATATAGAATCTGCATTCTGAACATTCGACATTACCAATGGTATCACATAAGTAGTTTCGATTGAAAGAGGATCTGCAAAAAACTTATCAGTCAATTGAACATCTACTCCACCTGTTATTTTACCTTTTGGTATAACTATCTGGTTAGAAGACAATGTATAATAATCTTCCGGCATAGGTATCACAGGGTTTCCATTTTCGAATTTCAAATTGTCGCACAAAGAATTTGTAACTGTAATATCAACAATTCTGTTAATATCATTATCGTATACACCACCCATTGTTGCTTGAATCTGACATTTGTGCTGGTTATCGAGTGTATTGTCAAATACCTCGTCATTACCTAAAACTATCTTTCGTATTGGTGTTTGATATGCAAAATACACAGTCTGAATATCATAATCAGGGAACTCCCAATCTTGGTTCCTGCATGACGACAAACTCAATATACCAAGCAATAAAACTAATAATGTATTCTTTTTCATTTCTACAAATCTTATAAAGTTATTATTTATTTCCAACCTTTATTCTGTACCAAAGCATCAAACTTCAATGTTTCTGTATAAGGTATTGGACCATAGTTCATATAATCCTCGTATTTTCTATTCTCAACATCTATAATAGTATACGTATTTCCACTAAAGCGAATACCTTTAGCTGTTTCATTCATATCAAGTTTCCATCTGCGCAAATCCCAGAATCTGAAACCTTCGAAACACAGTTCCAAACGACGTTCGTTGCAAATTAACTCACGCATCTTATCCTTATCTCCTTTTATGCTTTCAAGATAGGCATCGCCGTTGTCCTGACCCACACCTGCTCTAACACGAATAGCTTTTATCACATCATATGCAGAGAAAGTAAAATCTCCTGTTCCTGTTGGCCCCCAGGCCTCATTAGCAGCCTCTGCATAATTAAGGAATATTTCAGTGTAACGTATTCTTGGGCTGTAGTGTGGCTGACCGTTTTGCGAAGTTGACGTTATAGATACATCCTCACGTAAATGCTTACGCAAATAATAACCAGTACGTGTTGATACTCCATCTTCCTTATTCAAGCCATCATTATTTGTTTTATTATCTGCACTAGTATCAATCACTTTGTTATCTATCCCTAAAGTACTGCCGTTTACAACGATATAAAGATTCAAACGAGGGTCACGATTAGCATAAGGGTTTGCTTCATCATAATCACTATTTTCATCGTTTATAGGGTAACCATTAGCCATAGGGAAAGCATCAACCAGATTCTGTGTAGGATTAATCTGTCCACCACCAAACAAACTTGGAGGGAACTGAGCCTGCTCAAGACTGTAAGTATTTGTTTCCTTACCATTTCTCCATAACATTTCTTTAGTATTTTCCCCAGCACCAAGATTGGCTATTTCATCTTTATTCTTATACCAGGTGTTACCAGTCCAATCAAAACCATCTACACCACCAATCATTTCCAGTAATTCTCCATTGTAATTGGCTGCGTCTTCCCAAGTAACAGTAGTTCCTTCACGGAATGCATCACTTGCACCTAACAAGGCTGCTTTTGCTTTGAAAGCCATAGCTATACGTCCACTCATTCTTGTACGGAAATTCTTTCCGAAAACACGATTGTACTGACTGCTTGAAACACCTTTTGAACGATACTTCTCGGGAACCTCTGCATCAGAAGACAAATCTTCAAAATCTAAAGGAAGACATTTATTTGCAGCTTCCACATCATCGTAAATATATTTAATACACTCGTCAAAAGTGTTTCTTGCTACATTGAAGTTAGAATTATTATCTTCGGCTGTCAAAATAACAGGAACACCTAAAAGTTTACCATCCTCAGTCCAGCCACCATGAGCTTGTAACAGATAAAATGTAAACATCGCTCTTAAACCATATGCTTCTCCTTTAAGACGATCGCGAAACATCTCATTTACTAATTCATCATCAGCCCATGAAACATTATCAACCTGACTCAAAAACAGATTAATATACTGAATAGCTGCCTTACAAGATCCCCACTGGTCCATAGGATTGTTATTAGAAGTCCAAGAACCTGTGGCCATTTTCAAGTATGAATTAGCTGTTTGGTTAGTTACAGCATCATCTGTTGCAACATCATTGAACGACTGTGAATTATATGGATTTCTTGTATATGCATTGGCCAAAATACCTTCTGCGTATGCAGGGTCATTCTGACCTGATGTTATATCTTTATTATTTTCAATAGCTGGTTCAAACAAATCTGCACAACTTGTAAGAAGTGATGACGCTATTAATATAGACCAAAATTTATTCATAAAATATTTTTCTTTAAAAAATTCAACCATTAATTAGAAACCAATCTTGAAACCTACATTATAAAAACGATTCTGTGGTGCAGCGCCTGTTGTAAGTTCCAAAGTTTTTCTTTCCTTTGACAATGTCAAGACATTTGAAGCATATGCATAGACAGACAAACTATTAATGAATGTTCCATTCAATACTGATTTTGGAATATCATATGTCAACTGAACTTTAGATAAATTAAATCTATCATTTTTATACATCCAAAAGTCTGAGTTACGGAAATTATGGTTATTATTCAATGTTGTCAATCGAGGATATGTTGCAGTTGCTGCAGTTTCAGGAGTCCAACGTCCACGAACCACCTCTGAATATTTCTTATCGCCATACACCCAATAATAATCACTTGACCTCATGGATGTAGCGCCAAAATAACCTGTACCTAAAGCAAAGAATGTAAAGTTTTTCCATTTTAATGTCAAGTTAACTCCCATTGTTAAAGGAGCTCCTTGCCAGCCATAACGTCCTTCCAAATAAACTTCATCTTTTTCGTCAATTATGCCATCATTATTCTGATCTACATACTTCAAGTCGCCTGGTTTTACTTCACCGAATGAAGATTTAGGAGATGTTGCAACATCCTCTTCTGATTCATAGAATCCGATACATTCCATACCCCATACACCATCTGTCGGTTTACCTTCACGATAGCGATAGTCTTCTTCGTAAAGTTCGTTAACTTTTGTATTTACACTATTATAATATGTACCATTAACACCTAAAGAGAACTCAAAATCACTAACCTTTTTATTAAATTTCAATGCGAAATCGATACCTGTCCTTCTTGATGCATTATAGTTAATGTATGGCAATAACGTACTAGAAGGCCAATATGACAAGAAGTAATTTGGATATAAATTAGATGGCTGTACTGGAAGTCCGTTCAATGTATTGACAAAATAAGACAAATCAAACTCTATAGCTTTCTTGAACAAAGAACCTCTCAATCCGGCAGACACTTCTTTACGGGTAACAAAATCCAAATCATAATTACGACCACGTCTTGATTCTGTTGCATGACTCTGATTTCCATCTGCCCATCCCCACCAAGCACCGTTTGCCTGATCGTAAGTACTTTCATACATATAGTATTCGTCAAAATCCAAATCTGTATTCAACACTGAAGCAGAAGCTGTAAGCATAAGTTCATCTACTACTGAAGATTCATTTAAGAATCCTTCCTCGCTTAACCTCCATCCTAAAGTAGCTGATGGTGAAAAAGCATTACGGTTATTTTCCGGAAGTTTAGCAGAATGTATCAAAGCTCCACCAAGACTTACATAATATTTATTCTTATAATTATAATCTACTTGTAAGCCTAAGTTTACATTGCTTGTTTTATGATACACACCAGTTTCTCCCTGCTGATAACCAGCACCGACCAATACAGCTGATAAATTATGAACATCATCAAACACATTTACATAATTAAACTGACCGGAAAAAGCCATCGTTTGACGAGTCCAGCTACCACCTACATTCTGTACACCATTATTTTCATCATTACCCAGTTTCTCTAAAGCAACTATTACATCCTTACCATTCATATTTGTCCATGTAGGGACGTAAGTGGCATAAGTATTACTATAATACTTATTGTAAGAAGTAGAGTAGTCTACAGCATACTTAGCCTGGAAAGAGAGCCCCTTTGTTACTTTTGAAAGGTCTATGTCAACTCCCATATCAAACTGATACTGACGGCTAGTAAACGTATTGACTCCAGCAGCATATAAGTCAGCCAATGCATTTGTCTGATCCAGAGATGTACCTCCGAAAATATACTTGCCATCAATAAGATTATTACTGTTATTTACAAGTGTCCAGGCATTCTCACTACCACTGGCTATATAGTCAATAGGTATAAGTGGAGAAATTCTATTAGGACGAAGAGTAGCAGCAGCTCCCCAAAAATCTCCTCTGGCTCCTCTACCATCATAGAAAGTAGCGCTGGCATTTACATAACTCTTGACATATTCTCCCAACTTAACATCAATATTACCTCTCAAACTCAAACGAGAAGTCTTATCTTTTGCAGCCTCACCATAATTCAATAAAGAACCTATATTATAATAACTAATATTAGTATAGAAACGTGCTCTTTCTGAACCTCCAGATATCTCAGCAGTTACATCAGTTTCATTATAAGCTTTTTTGAGATAATCCGATGAGTACAAATTCAAACTAGGATAACGATAAGGGTTACTGCCTGAAGCATAATTATAGATTTCTTCTGCCGAATAAGCAGGATCCAATCCATCATTTATTCGTGCTTCATTATATAATGTCATATATTCTGCAGAGCCTAAATATTCCGGATAGCTAACCGGTACATGAAAACCAGTGTTGGCTCTTACATCTATATTTGTTCTTCCTACCTTTCCACGTTTTGTTGTTATATATACAACACCCTTAGCAGCTCTACTACCATATAACACAACTGCAGAGGAACCTTTCAGGAATGTCACCTGTTCGATTTCCGAAGGCATTACATTGTTAGCATCACGAGGAACTCCATCAACCAAAACAAGGTATTCGTCCATACCCCAAAGACTGTTTCCGTTCCATCCACCAACATACCCCTGCATATCACTAAGACTGTATGTGATATAATTCTTCTCCATCAGTTCTTCCATATTTACGAAAGAAACTCCTCCTAATAGATCCTTTTCATTAACTTTTTTGAAAGCTACCTGAACAACCTCATCTTGTTCTGCCTGCAAAGAATCTGTCAAAAGCATTGGTAAACCATTCTGTACATCCTGCGCATTCAGATATATTGAAGATGCAAGAAACATACAAAAAATGGAATTTGATCTGATATATTTCATTTTACTTATTTTTTATATTAATTAATAAGACATTTAAACAATTACCATCCAGGATTTTGGGAAAACTCTATATAAATAGAAGAATCTGAAGTCTTCAAAGGAAGCCAATTGTGTTTTTCTGAGAAATTTCTTTCTAATATAACTTCTTCTCTCCATCCTGAAACACGATTCTGAGTCGGATCTTCCTCATTGAATTCACCCTCTCTGACAAATTCTTGAGATGTCTTAATTGTATAAGGATATTCTGCAAGCAACAGCCAACGGCGCAAATCATTAAAGCGATGTCCTTCGTAGGCCAACTCAACAGCACGTTCTCTTCTCAACTCACTCATAAAGCCATCAACACTTGATGAATATTTTGAATTCATTCCTGTGACACCTGCACGTTGCCTAATCTTATCAAAGGCTTGTAATGCTGTCATATTAAAACCTTGAGCTGCACCATATGCAGAGCTATATGCATTGACTGCAGCCTCGGCATACATCAAGTAAATATCTGACAGACGCATCCAACTAACCTGAATTGTAAGGGCATCTCCATAATCTCTAAAACCTTCATCAAATCTATTGACTGAAATTGGAGTAAATTTACGAAGCAAATATCCTGTTCTACTATTTTGACGAATATCTCTATAGTTACCATCTGTATACAGATTGGCAAACTGGATATTTCCTTTTTTCTGATCAGGATTAAACTGGCTGGTATTCTGAATAACTCTTACACCATCAAAAATAATATCCTTATAGAATCTTGGATCACGATCCTTCCATGGATATTCTTCATCAAAGTTTGAATCTCCATCTGTAAGTGGAAGTCCGTTTGCCATACCATAATAGTTGACATAATTGGCTGTTGGAGAGAATACATTGTTCACTTCTCCCGCACTTACTGTTGGAACATACTGCGGGCCAAGACTCCAACCAGAACCCATCCACCAGTCATACATAGGAGTTTGGAATATAGCTTCAGTTGAACCAGGATTCAAAGCATTCTGCTTGTATGAATAAAATATATCAGTGTACTTCTCGAAATCAACCAATGCATATTGTGTCTGACCATTTTCAACCAATTGTAATAACTCTGCAAAAGTTTCAGCAGCCTTCTTACAATAGTCTACATTATAAGTTTTGTTTCCTGTAGATTCGTAATTCATCAATGGACTACCAGCCCACAAATAATTCTTACCCAAATGACCAAGAGCCATAATTTTGTTTATGCGTTGCTGGTTATTTCCATATGTAAGTTTACCAGCCTGAGTATCATCCCAATTAATAGGTAATAAATCTGCAGCACGACGAAAATCTTCTGCTACACGATCGGCACATGCCTGATAACTCAATCTTGGATATCTCAACGGTTCCGAAGTGGATGGCACTTCATCAATATATGGCAATCCTCCAAAATACTGCATCATAGTAAAATGGAACCATGCACGGAAGAAATAAAGCTGACCTTGAATGAGATTCTTTTCTTCTTCAGTACATTCAACCATTTTATCCAAATTAGCCAAACCTATATTTGTTTTTCTAATACCATACCATGCAAGTGGCCACATAGATTTCTTAAAACGGTCTGTTGAATTAGCTTCAGTTTCTCTACGGTCCATCCAACCAGCCTGCCAACCATCAAATCCGGACTGCCATCCCCAAAAGTCTCCATTATCAACTTTGTATCCCATAAAATAGTCAAGACCGAATGGCAGAATTTCATCTTCACCCCAATTGAACGAATTTTGCCAGTATGCATGAGCAAAATCCGGGATACAGTAATAAAGTTCTTCTGTAAAACCCTGGAAGCTCAGAAAGTTTTTAAATGCATCATCTGCAGATACTGTACTTTCCGGGGCCTTATCAAGATATGATTCACATGAGGTCAATCCAAAACCAAATGCAAACAAACTTGTATATAATAAAGTTTTAAGATGTTTCATAATATTTCTTCTTATTATAAAGTAAATTTCAATCCCAAATTAACACGTTTTATTGTTGGATAAGCACCTTGTGAAGCCCATCCCGTTCCTGCAAAGTTAGATTCACGGTCATCAGGCATACGAGTCCACAACCATAAGTTATTACCGTTTACATAGAGTTTAAGATTAGAGATTCCTAAGCTCTTTACCCATTTATTAGTAAATGTATATGCCAACTCAATATTTTTAAGTCTTATATATGAACCATCATAGAAATACCTTGTACCATTAAAATATCCATTTGTTGTAGATCCCCAACGTGGCATAGGAACATCGGCATCCGGTTGATTCTTGCCCCAACGTGTACCTTCATCATATGCGATAAGCTGCTTCTGACCGAATGTTGAGAAAACAACCTGGCGTGTTACATTATTTACACCATAGAACTGCATAAAGAAGCTCCAACCCTTCCAATCGAAACCTAATGAAGCACTATAAGTGTTTTGAGGATTTCCTGAATATGCATATGGAATCTGGTCGTATGAGTTTATCACACCATCCGCATTATAATCGAGTATGTTATAAGTTCCAGGCAGTTTTTGATTATCAAGAGACTCGAAAGGAGTACTACCGTACAAATCATCCATAGTTTGTGTATAACCTTTATCAACATATGTATTTGTCTGACCTATAGGCTTACCTGCTTTTTTCTGATAATCCGGAAGGAGTTCAGCATCATCTCTTTCAACTATAATATCTTTAGCATGTGTCATGTTCATGTTTGCCCATAAACGCAAGCCATTTTTAAGAACTTTGTTAAGTCTTACTTCAACTTCATAACCAGAATTCTTTACGATACCAAGATTAGCCCAAGGAGCAGAAATAATACCACCGAAATATGATGGCATAGCACGATCCGAACCGCTAACCAAAATATCAGTACGTCTGTCGCGGAAATACTCAACACTACCGGCAATCAAACCATCAAGGAATGAATAGTCAATACCCAAATTGAACTTTCTTACAACTTCCCAATGTATATTTTCATTTCCTACAGCGGTTTCTCTATAGAAAGTGTAAGGGCTATCAACATTATATGAACCAGTCTTAATATTTCCTCCAATTGCCCATTGAGACATATATAACCAACGTCTTGCAGCATCCCATTCATAGCCAATCTCATCATTACCTATTTCACCATAAGAAGCACGCACTTTCAACATATCAAGGATCTTTCTTTCACGCAAGAAACTCATAAATGACTCTTCGCTTATCATCCAACCCAAAGCTCCTGAATTAAAGAATGCAAAACGGTTTTCTGCACTAAACTTATCAGAACCATTATATGCACCATTATATTCAAAGAAATATTTATCTGCATAATCATAAGTTACACGGAAAGCCCAATCCTCACGATAATGAGGGACAATACTACCTCTGGCACGTTCCTGACGGCTGAACAATCCCATGGCGCCGACTGTATGTTTGCCAAAAGTATTATTATAATCCAACTGACCTGAATAGTACAAATGACGTTCTGTAACATCATTATCAACACTACCTCCTTCTGCAACCCAGTTAATTTGTTCATGGAAGTCAAAGTTGTGTACACCTGTTGTTTCTTTGTAACTAACTTCACCTGTTTCTGGATTTATATACTTATACTGGGAAGCATCTGTAGAGTTAACACCTCTATTCTTTTCATAGAACACATTGTCAAAAGATAATGAAGCCTTTGCCTTAAGTCCCTTTAACAAGAAATCAAGATTCTGTTCCAAAGTAAAGTCTGTTGTCAATCTTGTAGTTGTTCTGGTGTTCTGAGGAGCTAAAGCGAGTAGAGCAACTGAGTTATTTGCATTATTCACAGGGTCATATCCCCAAGTTCCATCAGAGTACTGAGGTAAGAATACGTTAGGAGGTGTTGTATATGCACTACCCCAAATATTATATTCATAATCAGTACGAGGTCCCTGTTTAACACCATGAGAGCCTGATAGGTTTGTTCTTAAGACTGTTGTCTTTGTCAAATTAAAATCAAGATTTGATCTCATGTTTATACGATTATAGCCATAAGTAGTCTGATAACCACGACCATTATCATATTCTTTAAACAAGTCGCCTTCATATTGGTAGTCAACTGCTGCATAGTATTTTACAAACTTAGTACCGCCACTTATATTTACATTTACATTTTCAGACAAAGCAAAATCTTTGAACATCCATTCATTCCAATCAACGTTAGGATATCTTTCACTTTCTTCAAGATTAGCAGGATTACGATACTTATTTATTATTGCCTGAGGAGTAATATCGGTCCAAGAACTTGGAACAAGTCCCAACTCATATTCTATTGCACTATTACGCAACCGGAAGGCATCATAGGAATCCAACTTGTTAGGTAACTGGGAAGGAATCTTGAAAGTCACACTCGCACCACCACCTATAGTAGCTTTACCTTCTTGACCACGTTTTGTAGTAATAAGAATAACACCATTAGCACCTTTAACACCATATACAGCAGTAGCAGATGCATCTTTCAATACAGATATTGATTGAACCGAATTGATATCAATTCCACTCATAGGTCTTTCAATACCATCTACCAAAATCAAAGGAGCACTATTATTCCAAGAACTCATACCACGAATTATAATCTGTGGATCTTCTTCTCCAGGCATACCTGTACTGGAAGTAGTAATTACACCTGGCAAATTACCGGTAAGAGCAGACCCTAAATCAGAAACACCACCAGTACGTTCTAAGACTTCACCTTTTGTCTGTGTAATAGCACCGACAACTGAAACCTTTTTCTGTTGACCATAACCTACAACTACTACCTCTTCAAGCATTTCAGAATCCTCTCGAAGCACAACCACTATTGTACTTCTACCGTCCACTTTTACATCTTGAGGAGTCATTCCTAAATATGAAACTGTCAATACTGCATTCTTGTTTGGAACTTCCAATGTAAAGTTTCCATCAAAATCTGCTACAGTACCTACGTTGCTTTGATTTTTCAAAACAATTGCAGCACCTATCAATGGTTCATCATTGGCATCAAGCACTTTTCCTTTTACGACAAAGCTCTGAGCCATCATTGAAACATTGCCGAACAACAACAGGAAAAAGAACACATTAATCTGTGTGAGAATGTGCCTCTTCTTATCAAGAGAAAATTTCTCAATAAACTTTTGTCTTATGTTTTTCATTACATTAATAATTAAAAAATAAAAATAAATAAATAGCTACTCTATAATCAATAATTGAATCAGCCACTTTCTTTAATTACATCCATACGCATTTTCATTTAAGATTACACATTTACATTTCATTTAACACACAGCAAAGTTACTATATTATTATATAAATGCACATTCCACACATTACCAAAACTATAGCCTGTATTACATTGCTACCGAAAAACGTTACATATGTTTTGCTCTATGTTACATCCGCACGGTTTTTAAGTGTAAAAATACATTTATCAACAAAAAATCACATGAGAAACGATATGCTGATAAAGTACAGTCGGAACTGTAAATTTCAACTAAAAAAATACAGAAAAACACTTAAGGCTTCCACACAAAGAAGAGCAAAAAGCAAATACTTCTAAGCACAAACTACCCCCTCGAATATTGACCATCACAATAAATTTACTACATTTGCCAATAAATAAATTATAAGAGTTTATAAAATGGCACAAAACTCACGTCAAATACAGTCGCAGACCCAGCAACTGGTGCAGACACTTTCACCGCAGCAAGTGTTGCTGGTAAAACTTTTGGAACTGCCAACAGTGGAGTTGGAGGAAAGAGTACATGCAGAAATTCTTGACAATCCGGCATTGGAAGAAGGTAGAGACCCTTCGGAGATAGCAGAAGACCAGGCGAACGAATATCCGACAGACCCGGATGCCGACCCTGACACCAATTACAATGAAGATGTATCATTAGGCGATTACCGCACCGAGGACGATATTCCCGATTACAAACTGCAGGAGAACAACCGTTCGAGGGGAGAAACCCCGGAAGAAATTCCTCTTTCGGACAACGTTTCATTCTACGAAACACTCAAGGAACAGTTAGACATGCAGGAACTGACAGAAGAGCAGAAAATGCTTGGGGAATATATAATAGGTTCATTAGACGATGACGGACTACTGAGAAAAACCACTGAATCGATAATGGATGAGCTTGCCATATATCAGGGAATATACACTACAGAAGAGGAACTGGAACATATCATTTCGGTGATACAGGACTTCGACCCTGCAGGTATAGGCGCAAGAAGTCTTCAGGAATGTCTTCTGCTTCAAATCAAGAGAAAAGAAGACTCGCCATTGAAGAAAATAGAATATGACATCATCGACCAGTTTTGCGACGAGTTCACCAAGAAGAATAAGGAGAAGATAATACAGAAACTCGATATCACCGAAGATGAGTATAACGCTGCTGTTGCGGAACTCGTCAAACTGAACCCGAGACCGGGCAGTTCCATGGGAGAAGCCATGGGAAAAAATCTGCATCACATCATTCCGGACTTTATTGTAGAAACAGACGACGAAGACAATATTATACTGAACCTCAACAACAGAAATGTTCCGGAACTGAGACTGAGCCGCACTTTTACCGATATGTTGGAAGAACAAACCAAGAACAAGGCCAACCAGAGCAAGGAAGCGAAAGATGCATTCATGTTCCTGAAACAGAAAGTCGATGCTGCTCAGGGATTCATCAACGCCATAAAACAAAGACAGAACACCCTGCTCAGTACAATGCAGGCTATAATAGACCTTCAGCGTCCGTTCTTTACTGATGGGGATGAAACTCTGCTGAAACCGATGATACTGAAAGATGTGGCCGAAAGAGCAAAGCTTGACATATCAACTGTTTCCAGAGTGAGCAACAGCAAGTATGTGCAAACCAACTTCGGCATTTTCCCTCTGAAATTTTTCTTCAGCGACGGATATACCACCGAAAGCGGTGAGGAGCTATCTGTAAGAGAAATCAAACGCATTCTGAAAGAGTTGGTTGATAACGAAAGCAAGGAGAAACCTCTCACAGACGACGAACTGGCTGACGCACTGAAAGAGAAGGGATATCCTATAGCAAGACGTACTGTAGCCAAATACCGTACACAACTGAACATACCTGTAGCAAGATTAAGAAGGTAAATCATGGAAGAAAACAATATTCCCAACGAACTGACATATCACGCCCCCGTTCCTCTCACAGAGGAAGAAAGGAAGGACCCGCTATATATAACATCGTATATAGTATCGGCCATATTCACCCCTTTCATGGTTCCGTTTGTGGCATTCCTCATGATATTCATATTCACTTATCTCAGTATAATGCCATTGTCGTACAAGTTTTCAATACTTGCTCTTGTGTATTGCTTCACAATACTGTTTCCGATGTTGGGCATATACATTTTCCAGAAGATAAACGGCCGTGGCATAAAGGAACTCAGACATAGGGAAAACAGATTCATACCGTACGGACTTACCATACTGAGTTACGTAGGAGGGCTTATCACGATGTATCGCATCCACACTCCCAGATATATGAGCGGCATCATATTGTCCGTGCTCATATGCATGGTGCTATGTACTGTTGTCAATCTCAGACTTAAGGTAAGTACCCATGCAGCAAGCAGCGGACTGATGGTAGGCGGACTGCTGTCATACAGTTTCCTGTTTCATTTCAACCCCGTATGGTGGCTGGCAGGCTTCATCATGCTGGCCGGAATGCTGTGTACAGCCCGTATCATTGTACGCCAACATACATTAACAGAGGTGTTCGGAGGATTTGTCCTCGGATTATTTTGCGGTGTCACAGGAATTTTGTTTATTTGAAAAGATATACTAACCTTCTAAATTTTAAAACCATGAATTTTCCAACTAACGTAAAGTACACTAACGAACACGAATGGGTTCGTATTGAAGGAGATGAAGCCTATGTAGGTATAACAGACTATGCACAGACACAGCTTGGCGACATTATTTTCGTAGATATCCCTACAGAAGGGGAAACATTGGAAAAAGGAGAAACTTTCGGAAGTATAGAAGTGGTAAAGACCGTTTCAGACCTGTTCTTGCCTATAGGAGGAGAAATACTGGAAGTCAATCCTGCACTTGAAGAAAATCCTGAATTGGTGAACAAAGACCCTTATGGCGAAGGATGGATTGTGAAAATCAAACCTACAGATGCTTCTGAAGCTGACGACCTACTTGATGCCGAAGCATATAAACAGTTGATAAACGAATAATAAAACTCAAAAACAAACAAATATAAACTATAAGAAGAGAAAAGAATGAAACCAATTGTAAGTATCATCATGGGTAGCACTTCTGACCTGCCGGTTATGGAGAAAGCTGCCAAACTGCTTGACGAAATGCAGGTTCCTTTCGAGATTAACGCACTTTCAGCACACCGCACACCGGCCGAAGTTGAAGCATTTGCAAAAGGTGCTGCCGACAGAGGACTGAAAGTTATAATCGCTGCTGCCGGTATGGCTGCCGCACTTCCCGGAGTTATTGCTGCCAACACTACACTTCCTGTAATCGGAGTACCTGTCAAAGGTTCTGTACTCGACGGTGTGGATGCTCTTTACTCTATCATACAGATGCCTCCCGGAATACCTGTAGCAACAGTTGCCATCAACGGAGCTATGAACGCTGCAATCCTGGCAGTTCAGATGATAGCACTCTCTGACGAGGAATTGGCAAAGAAGTTTGCAGCTTACAAGGAAGGCCTGAAAAACAAGATTGTAAAGGCTAACGAAGAACTCAAAGAAGTTAAATACGCATACAAGACTAATTAAATGGATTACTTCAACTATTCACGCCGAAAGGCAAACGAAGTATATGTTGGCGCCACTCCTATGGGTGGCGCTAATCCTATACGCATACAGAGTATGACAAACACCGTAACGATGGACACCGAGGCTTGCGTGGAGCAGGCCAAACGTATCATCGATGCAGGTGGAGAATATGTACGCCTCACCACTCAGGGTGTGCGCGAGGCCGAGAACATGAAGAATATCAACATCGGACTACGCTCGCAAGGCTACAACACTCCTCTCGTGGCCGATGTACACTTCAATCCTAACGTAGCCGATGTAGCCGCACTATATGCCGAAAAGGTACGAATCAATCCAGGCAACTATGTAGACCCTGCCCGTACTTTCAAGAGTCTGGAATATACAGATGAGGAATATGCACAAGAGATACAGAAGATACGCGAGCGTTTCGTTAAGTTCCTGAATATCTGCAAGGAGAACCATACTGCAATCCGTATCGGAGTGAACCACGGCTCATTGTCGGACCGTATCATGTCACGCTATGGCGATACTCCTGAAGGTATGGTGGAATCGTGCATGGAGTTCCTCCGCATCTGTATGGAGGAGAACTTCAGCGACGTAGTAATATCCATCAAGGCTTCGAACACAGTAGTTATGGTAAAGACTGTCAGACTGCTTGCCGAACAGATGGAAAAGGAAGGCATGGCATTCCCTCTGCACCTTGGGGTGACTGAAGCCGGCGACGGTGAGGACGGACGTATCAAATCGGCTCTCGGCATAGGCGCACTCCTTGCCGACGGTCTTGGAGATACGATACGTGTATCTCTCAGTGAGGCTCCTGAAGCAGAAATTCCAGTGGCCCGCAAGTTGGTAGACTATATAATCAAACGTGAGAATCATCCATACATTCCGGGAGCGGAAGCAGACGGTTTCTGCTATACAAACCCTTCAAGACGTAAGACTAAAGCAGTTGGCAATATCGGAGGTGACAACCTTCCGGTAGTGGTTTCAGTACGCCTGAACGGCAACATGGATGTAAACGAGCAGTTCAAGCCGGATTATGTCTACTGCGGACAGAATCTTCCTGAGAACAGAAGAAAGGACATCGGATATATAGTAGATGCTAATGTGTGGAACGGAGAGGAAGGCACTTATCCGGCATTCAACACACAGCAGATTATCGGTCTGCACCAGATACAGTCGGATGTGAAATTCCTGTTTACCACATACATGGGCCTCAACGAAGAGGTAACAGCATGTCTGCGTCTGCATCCTGAAGTAGTAATTATCGCACAGAGCAATCATCCAAACAGACTTGGAGAATACCGTGGCCTCGTTCATCAGCTTACAAGACAAGATCTGAGCAACCCTGTAATATTCTTCCAGATGTACGAGGAAAGTTCCGTAGAGGATTTGCAGATAAAATCGGCAGCCGATATGGGAGCATTGATTTTCGACGGACTGACTGATGGCATCCTGCTGTACAACAATTCTTCGGCCATTGCAGATACAAAACTTGACGAAACGGCATTCGGCATATTGCAGGCAGGCAGAGTCCGCACTTCAAAGACTGAATATATATCGTGTCCGGGTTGCGGAAGAACTCTGTACGACCTCGAATCGACAATAGCACGCATCAAGGCCGCTACATCACACCTGAAAGGCCTGAAGATAGGTATTATGGGATGTATAGTAAACGGTCCGGGCGAAATGGCTGATGCCGACTATGGCTATGTGGGTGCCGGACGTGGCAAAATCAGTCTGTACAAGCGTAAGGAATGTATTGAAAAGAATATTCCTGAAGAACAGGCTGTAGAGAAACTTATAGAACTGATAAAGGCTAACGGGGACTATCACGAGAAATAACCACTTAATATTTACCCGTTCATTTACAGAAGTTGAACGGGTAAATTCTATCTGTTTCTTTCCAATGCTTTTATATAAATATCACAAACCTGCTTCCTTAGAGATTCCGGTTTGATAATCTTTACAGACCAGCTCCTGGATATTATCTCCATAATAAAGTCGGGTGTTATCCTCAGGTTAAGTTCAAAGGTAACTTCCGTTCCACTATCCTCCATAACATGCTGAGAGGAATGTATAGGATTGGATATCAAATAATTTGCATCTTCACAGTCGCAAGAAAAAACCACATTTTCCACAGGATACTCAGTCGAAGAATAAATGCCATAACTGTATTTGAATTTGTCTTCGATATCCCATGTATCATCTTTCTCAAACAGTTCCTGACTAATACTCAGATTGTCAATTCTGTCCATTCCGAATGTTTTCATATATCCGCTTTCTTCCAGACCGATAACATACCATCTGCCACGCCATTGCTTTATGGCATAAGGCGAGATTTTCCTTTTGCTTATACTGTTGTCAGAGTATTTCCGATATTCAAACTCAATTTTATGCTTCTGCTTTATAGCCTTCAATACATACGGAAGATGCTGTACTCCGCTGGCTGAATGTTTCTCAAGGAAAATCCATTCAGGAAATTCCTCGTTATAATCGAAAGCCGTTATCATTTCCAGAGGCTCTATTATGCAGTCCACATCCAACCAGTTCTTCTTTATCTGTTTCAGCTCATAACCTCCCAAGAATCTGTTATATTCAATGTTCAAGTCAAATTCATCACGCAATTCCTTAATGTCACGTTTCAGCGTAGAATCAGAACATACAGAATCATATCCTCTGAATGCCAATTCATTCATTATTGTCCTTTGCAGGTTCTCAAACGAAATTCCAGGGTTATTCTGAATCTTCCTTACTATCAAAGTCCATCTGAGTAATTGTTCTTTTAACTTCATATTATTCATTTTTTATATACAGGCTCAAATAATGAGCTTGAGCAGACATACCTTTGTTCACAAATTTAATAATATATTGAATATGAAAGATTATATAGAACATTTAATTGCTTCCTCTGACGAATTGGAGAAAGAACTGGAGAAAGACTACAATGCCGGAACCGGTATCTGTCCGGCTATCATTAAGCCTGAAATCCTATGTATAGGATTAGGCAACGGCGGCAAAAAGGCAATAAACAGTTTAAAAGATGAAAATGTACAGAACACCGTTTTTGAACATTTCGGATGGAATGACAGGTCTGTTTTCTGGAAGAAAGAGATGCTTGACTTATTGGAAGAAAACATACCACAAGACAACGCATGCATATATGACTCTATTCCGGAAACAGAGCGGCCATTAATTACCGTTTTCATTTTAGACATAAATGAAAATATTGACATTGAGAAGACAGGCTATTTCATCAATGAAATAAGAACCGGTTTCCCCCATACAAGAATTATTGTAATGGTCACAAATAGAACGGCCAAGAATGACAGCAGATACATAACAATACGCAATATCCTCTCTCCGGCAATTGACTGTATATGTGTATCATACTTAGAGGCTGAATCTGAAGAACTGGTGAATCCTAATGCCGTAAATACAGATATGGTAAAAGATTTCATTAAAATGACAGCAACAAGCGGAAACCTAAATATCGACATATCGTCCGTAATAGATTTTATAGAAAAATCAGATACCGGATGTAGCGAAGTATGTTATTACTCGTCCTATGGCAAAAACATGAAGGATGCAGCCGACGCCGTAATAAACAGGTATGGAAAGAACATACAGAGAAATAAAGGTCTGATATATATCGAAGGGGCAAACGAGGATTTATGTATAGATGGAATCAATCGTATCTGTCAATATAATATATTGGATAATTTTCTATTTGGAATAAAATCCGTAAGACAATCTGTTGACAAAACTATTAAAATCTGTATTTTCACAAAAGAAAACCAAAATATTCAATAAATTAAAAAACTAAAAAATATGAAGACAAAAGAATTTAAAAAATGGCTCGAAGACAATGGTTATGGAACAAACACTATCAGTTCAAGACTTTCAAACGTAAGAACCATTGAAGATGCCTATGGAGACCTCGACCAGCAAATGATGAAAGATTCATGTCAGTCTATAATCGATGAACTGAGTTACAGCAGAGAAGACGAATATATGAATCGTCAGCCTCGCCACAAGATACAAATAAACGGCAATATCAGAAATGGTTCGGCTACATACAAACAGGCTCTGAAACGATATCAGCAATTTTATCAGGAAACATCAAGCTCCAAAATAGTTTTCAACAGTGATTTTGAGAGGTTAGCCCACGAGATATACGACAAGATAAACTCATTTGAGCATAAACTGTTAAATAAAAAGCACTTGAAAAAACATGAAACAGCATTATTGCAGGAGGACTTGTTCAAATCATTAATGCAGCAGTTTCCGGACATCAAATGGGAGATAGAAAAAGTTTACGACGAGATTAACAAGATAAATGACAGAATTGATATACTGGGAACTGTAGATGAATCGCACTGCATAGTAATAGAATTGGACCCACCACGTGCGGATTCTATATCTAAGAAATTTGTATCAAGACTTGCACTATATTCAGACGTAAATCTGATTTACATCACAGCTTGTTATCCTAACGAGATTGTAGAGAAAACAAAAGAATACAAAAAGTATTTCAAATACTGCGAAACTATCATGAGATGTCTGGACGATACAAATCTTGAGAAATACTACAAGGGGATTCTGTTGTGGAAATAATCTAACCGGAGAATGAGAATGAATAATATATAGAATTAGATAGATTAACGCACAGAAGTAGTTTGCGTGACACGTTCGTGTAACGGGCGGAACACGTAGGTGTCACGCGCGTAACACGAACGTGTTACACCCGCGTCACGTACGTGTTACGCTTTCTGCGTAGAAGAATTTCTGTAAAGTTACTTCGATTTCGTTTCTTCTGCGACAGAGAGTATCTTCGAATACTCTGCTTTGTCCTGAAGAACCTTTACAGCGTTTTCCAGGTCAGCATCGTCTTTCAGACGCTCCATTGCCGCTCCGCGCTGATAGAAATATCTTGTAATGATTTCCTGCGACAGATATTCGTTTATCTGTTTCTTGAATGTTTCAAGGTCGCGGTCAAGGTTATGGTTCAGTTTCTTTTCCAAGGCTGCAAACTCTTCTTTGGCTCCATCCATATAACCCTCGAATTCAGCCATTTCCTTCAATGACTTCAGCATCTTCTCGCTCTGGCGGTCGTAAGTGAAATCACGCGATTTCACCAATGTCTTGAATGCTTCGTAATCATCATCCGTCAGTTTGAATTCTGCCACTGATGCAGGTGCCTGATGCGTCCAGCAATACTGTGTGGCATAATCGAATATTATATCTTCATTCATCAGATAGAAGATGATGTTCGGGAATTTCGGAGCTTTCACCTCGATGTCAGGACGTATTCCTCCTCCGTCGCGCACCTCACGGCCTATGGCTGTATGGAATACGTTTGTAAGACTGTCCGGTGTACGTGCCACAGAACCGTCGGCATTCTTCTTCGAATAGTCTATGGCCTGGATACATCTTCCGCTTGGGATATAGTATTTTGAAGTAGTCACCTTCAGAGTTCCGTTATATGGCAGCGGACGTGTGGTCTGTACGAGTCCTTTTCCGTATGTACGGCTTCCCACTATCACAGCACGGTCGAGGTCCTGAAGCGAACCGCTCAGAATTTCGGAAGCAGAAGCAGAAGCTCCGTTCACCAATACCACGAGAGGAATTTCCGTATCTACCGGTTCGAAACGTGTCTTGAACGAATTCTCAGCCTGTTTGATTTTACCTTTAGTATAAACCACTTCCTGACCTTTAGGAACAAACAGTCCTACTATATCGACAGCCTCTGACAGAGAACCTCCGCCATTGTCGCGCAGGTCGATGATAAGAGATTTGGCACCTTTCTGTTTCAGCTCGATAAACGATTTCTTGAAATCCTTCGAACAGTTGTCGGTAAATCCCTGAAGAGCGATATATCCTATACTGTCACGCACCATTCCGTAGTATGGAACAGGATTGGTACGGATGCTCTTTCTCGTGATTTTAAATTCCATTTCAGTGCTGTCATTCTGCATCGGACGAAGAACTTTCAGCACGAACGATGTACCCGGTTCACCACGCAAGGCATCGCTCACCTTGCTTGAAAACTCCTGTGGCTTAAGGTTGTCGCGTAGCATTTCCTTTCCTCCCACCTCAAGAATGATATCTCCGGCCTTCACTCCGGCTTCGGCAGCAGGCATTCCTTCAGTAGGCTCTACCACCACTATACGGTCGTTGGCCTCATAATATCTGATTGCGGCACCTATACCACCGTACTTACCTGTAATCATTTCCTTAAGACTGCTGACTTCCTCCTCGGGATAATATTCTGTATATGGGTCGGTTAGAGCCAACATTCCGTTCACACCGTTCTGTATCATCTTTTCCACATCAATGGTATCGACGTAGAACATATCGAGTTCCTTAAATATAGAGTTGAACAAATCAAGATTCTTGGCAATCTTGAAATTACGGTCGTCACCCTTAAAACTTAACAGCCCCAATCCCACGAGTACTGCAAACGCTGCAATGAGAGTTCTTTTAGTGTTCATATCTTTAAAAAATTTACATTCGTAATATTAAATAATGTGTCCCCAAATATGGATTGCAAAGAAAAGCATTATTCTGTTTCAAACAACAGAAATGCTCTATTATTTAACTTAATTTCGTCAAGGAAAGGAAGATACACATTGCCTGGATACTACAAAAAGCAAGCTAAAATGTGAAGATGAAAATATTTTTATTATTTTTTTCGCATAAAGTATTGCACAATTCAAAACAAGGTAGTATCTTTGCACCGCAATCGAGAAAACAACCTTCTTCAGTAGCTCAGTCGGTTAGAGCATCTGACTGTTAATCAGAGGGTCGTTGGTTCAAGTCCAACCTGAAGAGCAAAAAGGTTCACTTTTCAGTGAACCTTTTCTGTTTTATATCAGAATCGTTTTATCAGGAAGCTGAAATCTGTTCTCAGATAGATACCTGCCAGAAAGCTGATGGAGTTCGGCATAGACGAATATAAGGTCACAGGATTTCCATCCTCGCCTGCAGATGTACATTCCGTATCGGCAGCAAAAGTATTATACACATCGGCACGAACGCCAAGTGCAAACCCTTTCCCTATCTGATGAGAATATTCAAGACTTAAAAAAGCTGTCTTAGGATTGTTATAGACAAGGTTTCTGTTTGACATTGAAACTGCTCCAAACAAAGGGTCGCCCATCAAAGATACAAAATCATGGCACTGCCAATAGCCGGCATGCAGGCGGAAGCTCTTCAAATAGGCTACAGCCTTGCCATAAAATCCATAACCATTGTCTAAGGGGAAAACACTGCCTTTCTGCTGGGCATAGTAGGCTGCATCCGCTTCGATATTCAGTTTTGTGAAGTTACGGAAAGGCATCTTAATATCCAAACCAAGTCCGGCTGCCGCATTCAGCCAGGTTTTCACACCACGCTCTGCAGCAGTGGTATTTATCTCTCCTCCCTGATGCTTGAACAGCAACTGCAACGGAACGTAAAAATGTACGCTATTGTCTTTGAGCGAAGGAGAATTTGCCTTTATGCGCGAAGACACCCCGAAAGTAAACTCCTCCTGCTGACTATCGCCCTGAAAGATAAAGCTTTCCCAGTTCACCCACATGTCAAGATTGAAATGGCGTGTATTCCAGAGAAACTGCACTCCGGCCTCAGGGTCGGATGTCATAACCATCTCCTTATTATATAGAGGTGAGATAAGACCATGATTGTTACGGCCATATATACTCCCCAACACCAACGATACGCCGGGAAGCGGAGCATAATGTACACGGAAAAAAGGAACTGCATGGAATGCACTTTGAGTATCTCCCGACTCATAGCCCGGAAGATTTGCATAATATGTATTAGGATATTTGCTCTCGCCCCAATAGCGCAACATATAGGCACCGGCTTCTATTTTAAGAGTCTTTAGCGGCTGATACGAAACTGTAGGAAGAACCCACAAGCCGGGCAAAGTATAGCCTTTCACCAAGCTTCCCTTATATTCATTGTCGCGGAAAAAGTTGAGATTACGAAAACGGAACCTCAGTTCGTGCACTTCTTCCGATGATAATGTGGTATCCTCGGTATATACAAGTTTTGATATATCCTGCGAATGCATCTCGCCAAGACAAAACGTAACAGCCAATAGTAAGGCAGATATAAACTTATTTTTCATTTTGCAGCCCAAATATATTTTCACAATGCAAAAATAGTAAGTTAATATTTCAGAGCCGTATTTTATCATAAAAAAAACTGTTCACTTTTTCACTTTAAGAATCACGAGGACTACCTCGCTCGGCGTGAAAAGTCTTATATCCCTTCGCGAAGTCCCCAATCCGTTGCTGATAATAACAGGAATGCCGGACGAATTATACTTCTTGCCTGTCAGGAAACGGTTCCCGTACTTTGAGAACTTGGCAGGAGTCCATCTGTTGAACAGGCTTATCTGCCCACCGTGAGTATGACCGGCCAGTGCCAAATCAGTATTACTTATATCCGTATCTTCCACATAATCAGGGGTGTGAGTAAGCATTACGACAAAGTCCTCGGGTTTCAACGACAGCGTGGGCGATATACCGTTACGTCCAAGGTCGAAAGGTTGTCTGATGCCGGTTATAAGAATGAAGTCCTCCCCTCTCCACAATGTATCAGTGGCATGTTCCAACAGTTTCACACCTGTTTCAGCCATAGCCTTACGCACCAGACTGTCATTTTCGCCATGCTCATGATTTCCCATCACCGCATATGTTCCGTATGGAGTTTCAACAGTCTTCAATGCATAGAACAGTTCGTCTACATTCCCACCATTTCGCCCTCTGTAATCGCCGCCAAGCAGAAGTACATCCGCATCAAGCGAACGCAGGGCATCCGTCATAGAATGAAGACGTTTATGAGAGAAACGGCTCTCATAGTGAAAATCAGTGGCAAAGGCCATACGGAAGCCGTCGAACGAGGCCGGCAAATCGGACGACTCAATGTGATAGGTCTTTATTCGCCCTACTCCTTTGTATCGCGAAAAAGAGGCCGTGGCGCAGGAAGAAAGTACAAATAGCGACAGCAGCAATAGCAGGTTTACAAATCCGGGGAACTTCATGGTGTTTATTTTATCTGTTTTTACGCAAATGTAGCGTTTTATGTAGTAACTTTGCAGCAAGTTTCAGAAAAAAGATTATGACAGTAAAGACTAATTCCATAAAAGCCTGGGTTCTTGCAGCACGCCCCAAGACACTGACAGGAGCCGCCATTCCGGTTATGTTAGGATGCGCATTGGCATACACTTACGGCCATTTCAACGTTGCAGCAGCCGTGCTGTGTTTCCTGTTTGCCTTCCTGATGCAGATAGATGCCAATTTCATAAATGACCTTTTCGACTTCCTGAAAGGTACGGACAGAGAGGACCGTTTAGGCCCGGAACGTGCATGTGCGCAAGGGTGGATTTCACCCAAAGCGATGAAAACCGGTATATGTGTGACTACAATATTGGCCGGAATAACGGGACTGTCACTATTGAATTTCGGAGGATGGGAACTGATACCCGTAGGGCTGGCATGCATGATATTCGCCTTCCTGTATACGGCAGGACCTTATCCGTTGGCATACCACGGATGGGGAGATGTGCTTGTACTGGTTTTCTTCGGTTTTGCACCTGTGGGATGCACATATTATGTCATGTCGCACGGATGGAACACTTCGGTTACAGTTGCCTCGTTGGCATGCGGACTAATAATTGACACCCTGTTGATGATAAACAACTTCCGCGACAGAGAACAGGATGCAATAAGCGGAAAGAAAACCATAGTGGTAAGACTTGGCGCAAAAGCGGGACTTATACTCTACTTCCTACTCGGACTTGCGGCATGCTGGCTTTGCTTCTATTTCCTGACAATAGGAAAGATTTATGCGGTACTGCTGCCACAGTTCTATCTGGTAATGCATATAATGACTACCATAAAAATGGCAAAGATAAACAAGGGAAAAGCTCTGAACATAATTCTCGGCGAAACCTCAAGGAATATGCTGATATTCGGAATTATGCTAACTTTAGGACTGCTTCTGTAAACCGCAACCCATACAGAACGACATTCGAAGGGCGTTCGAACAGCATTCAAAACACGTTCATTCCCCGTTCAGCAGGCGTTCACTGAACAACTGCTGAACGGGGAATGAACATTATACAAACACTCAAAAAACATTTATCAGGCTTTTTCTATCAGGACAGTGGCATAAGCCGAGATTCCTTCTTCGCGTCCTGTGAATCCGAGTTTCTCTGTAGTAGTAGCCTTGATGGAAACATCTTCCACATCAATGCCCATGACTTTGGCAAGCACCTCCTGCATCTCAGGAATTCTCGCTTTCAACTTCGGACGCTCGGCACATACTGTAGCATCTATATTGCCTACGGTATAGCCTTTCTCTGCTATAAGCTTTACTGTACGGGCAAGGAGAATCTTGCTGTCTATGTTTTTGAACTCACCTGCGTTGTCCGGGAAATGGAATCCTATGTCGCGCATATTTGCAGCTCCCAAAAGAGCATCACAAATGGCATGTATCAGCACATCGGCATCGGAGTGGCCGAGCAACCCCAATTCATGCTCTAATTTTATTCCGCCCAACCACAATTCCCTGTCCGGAACAAGGCGGTGTACGTCAAAACCAAATCCTACTCTTATTTTCATCGTATATAAAAATCTAATACTTTTTCGTTTTCAAGATATCCCTCCAGATGATTGTCTATACTCACGGGGCCTACCCCTACCGGTGTTCCAGTAAACAGCAGGTCGCCAATCTTCAGAGTGCAGAACTGGCTGACGTATGCTATTATCCTGTCTACACCGAAAAGCATATCGCGTGTGTGGCCTGTCTGCACAGTCTTGCCATCTATGTCAAGATGGAAATGAATATCCTGTATATCCTTGAATTTTTCAATACTTACCCAGTCGCCTATGGCAGCAGAATTGTCGAAGCCTTTACACAGTTCCCACGGTTTTCCTTCGGCACGGAACTTTCTCTGCAAGTCGCGGGCCGTAAAGTCTATGCCTACGGTGACAGCATCGTAATACCTGTGGGCAAATCTCTCGGAGATATTCTTTCCGAGTCGGTTTATACGCACCACGAGTTCTGTTTCGTAATCTATCTGCTGCGAGAAATCAGGAATAAAAAACGGCTTGCTGTCCTTGAGGAGAGCTGAGTCCGGCTTCATGAAAATGACCGGTTCCTGTGGCAGGGGCTCATCCGCATGGAGTTCTTTGCAGTGGAGGGAATAGTTCATCCCTATAGCGATAATCTTCATATATATAAATAATGATTATTTTAATTCATTCAAACGGTTGAACATGACAGCCAAATGGGCATACAGCGAGGTATTCTGCACTACTATATCTTCCGGCACACGGATTCTGAAAGGAGTAAAGTTCCATACAGCCTTAATGCCTCCGTCTACCATATAGTCCGTAATGCTCTGGGCTATACTGATGGGAACAGTAAGTATTCCGATGTTCACATCAGACTTTTTCATTATTTCGGGAAACTCGTCCGTATGATAGACCGGTATTCCGGCAATGGTAGTACCGACCTTCTTCGGGTCGACATCGAATGCGCCAACTATTTCGAGTCCGAAATGCGACAAACCGATATCCTGAAGCAATGCCGCACCAAGACTACCTACTCCGAAAAGATATGCCTTATGCATATTGGTGAAGCCGAGAAAGTCTTCAAGCACATTTATCAGACAGTCGATGTCATAACCGACACGGGTACGCCCGGAAACAGCCACATAGGACAAATCTTTTGCCACCTGCGAGACATCGATGTTTATCTGACGGGAAATCTGAGTGGACGACACATACTTTTCCCCCTGCTCCCTCATCAGTTTTGCACAGGACAGATACCAAGGCAATCGACGAAGGGTGGGTTCAGGTATTTTATCCGATATTTTATGAACTGGCGCTATCATGACATAAATAAAACTAAACTGTTTATTGCAAAATTACTCTATTTATTTGGAAACGCACACATAATAAAGAAAAAGTTTATATCTTTGATTGAAAATAAACATTTACTGGAAATGAAAAATAACGACTGGAAAGAAAGACTGAACATTGTGTATTCCACAAATCCAGACTTCAACTATCAGACTGAGGATGAAGAAGAAATAGAAACTCCGGAGAAAAAGAATCAGAAACTGAGGGTTTCGATAGAGAAAAAAGGACGTGGAGGTAAAACCGTGACTCTGATAACAGGATTCATAGGTAGCGAAGACGACCTTAAAGAACTCGGAAGGACTCTGAAGACAAAATGCGGAGTGGGCGGCTCGGCCAAAGACGGAGAAATCATCATACAGGGTGACTTCAAGCAACGAGTTATAGAGCTGCTGAAGGCCGAAGGATATACGCAAACCAAGTAAAAACAAAATGCAAAAACGCTGCCCATCGCCGGGCAACGTTTTTTAGAATGAATGAAAAACAAGTGAATGTGATTTTTTTCTTAGAATAGAATTATTTTCTTTAGTATTCAGAGTAAAAAAAACGATTAAAGAGATACGGGTTATTTAATATATAAAACTAATAAACAAATAATTTCATCAACTTCAGTGCAAATATAGAAACTATTTTTCAATAACAAAAACATTGAGCACTTTTTTATTAAAAAATTTAATTATGCCCACTCTATATTATTTAAATAGATAAAGAAACTACAGTTTTATTGAAAATAGAATTAACTCAGAACTGAGGTAAAAGAATAAATTTGTACTTTTGCCTTTGATAAAAATTTTATACTTTTTCTTAGTATGGCTTTAATTAAATCAGTAAGAGGATATACCCCAAAAATGGGAAAGAACTGTTATCTTGCAGACAATGCTACGATAATAGGCGATGTAGTAATGGGAGATGATTGCAGCATATGGTTCAACACTGTATTAAGAGGAGATGTAAACTCCATACGGATAGGCGACAGAGTAAACATACAGGACGGAACTGTACTGCATACGCTATATGAAAAGTCGGTTGTCGAAATAGGGAATGATGTTTCAATAGGCCATAACGTCACTCTGCACGGTGCATGCGTGAAGGACAACGCACTTATCGGGATGGGGTCTACCCTGCTTGACCATGCCGTAGTGGGAGAAGGAGCCATAGTTGCAGCCGGAGCATTGGTATTGGCAAACACCCGGATAGAACCGCACACTCTGTGGGGAGGAGTGCCGGCCAAATTCATCAAAAAGGTTGACCCAGAACAAAGTAAGGAGTTAAACCAGAAAATAGCCAACGGGTATCTCATGTATGCATCGTGGTTCAAGGAGGAAGAAAATAAAGATTAATTTAAACTAACCATATTATATAAATAGATGAAGGAATTTTTCAATCTACTCAGACGATTTGTCTCGCCGTATAAAAGATTTGTGACATGGGCGATAATGCTGAACATACTTTCGGCCATATTCAACGTATTCTCGTTTTCACTGCTGATACCGATACTGAACATTCTGTTCAAGACAGACGGTGGAAACAAGGTATATACATTCATGGAATGGGGAAGCGCGCCTCTGAAAGACACTGTTGTGAATAACTTCTACTATTATGTGTCGCAACTGATAGAGGTTTATGGTCCTTCTACTACACTGCTGTGGCTGGGATTGTTCCTTGGAGGTATGACACTGCTCAAGACAGCCTGCTACTTCGGCTCGTCAGCCGTAATGATTCCACTCCGTACGGGCGTAGTGCGCGACATAAGAACACTGGTATATTCAAAAATCATGTATCTGCCACTGAATTTCTTCTCCTCGGAAAGGAAAGGTGACATAATAGCCAGAATGAGCGGCGACGTGACAGAAATAGAAACATCCATAACAAGCTCGCTGGATATGCTGCTGAAGAATCCTATTCTCATCCTGTCGTATTTCGCGACACTGTTTGCAACCAGCTGGCAACTTACTGTATTTACACTCCTCGTACTGCCTACGATGGGATGGGTTATGGGACAGGTAGGAAGAAAACTCAAAAGAAAATCCCTTGAGGCACAGGACAAGTGGAGCGAAACTATGTCGCAGCTGGAAGAAACTCTTGGCGGACTGAGAATCATAAAGGCATTCGTGGCTGAAGAGAAAATGATAAACCGTTTCAACAAGTGCAGCAACGAGTTCAGACAGGCTACCAACAAGGTGGCTACACGCCAGGCTTTGGCTCACCCTATGAGCGAGTTCCTTGGCACAATACTTATAGTCATTGTATTATGGTTCGGAGGTTCACTGATATTGGGAGAGAAATCATCCATCGACGCACCTACATTCATATTCTATATGGTGATTCTGTACAGTGTAATCAACCCTCTGAAGGATTTCTCAAAGGCAGGATACAGTATTCCGAAAGGTCTTGCATCAATGGAGAGAGTTGACAAAATCCTGAATGCACAGAATAATATAGTAGAAAAGAAAGATGCCCGACACATAAGCGAACTGAAAGAGGAAATAGCATTCGACAATGTATCATTCAGCTATGGCGAGAATGAGATTTTGCACGAGATTAACCTTAAGATAAAGAAAGGTGAAACCATAGCCCTCGTGGGACAAAGCGGTTCCGGGAAATCGACATTGGTAGACCTCATTCCGCGTTTCCATGACGTGCAGAAAGGAAAAGTTATGATAGATGGCGTGGACATCAAGGATTTGGCAGTAAAGGACTTACGCTCGCTTATTGGTAACGTAAATCAGGAGGCAATTCTGTTTAACGACACTTTCTTCAACAATATCACCTTCGGAGTAGAAAACGCTACAATGGAACAGGTGATAGAGGCTGCAAAAATAGCCAATGCACACGATTTCATCATGGAAACCGAAGAAGGATATAACACAAACATCGGCGACAGAGGATGCCGTCTGTCGGGCGGACAGCGTCAGAGAATTTCAATAGCAAGAGCCATACTGAAGAATCCTGCCATACTGATACTGGACGAGGCTACATCGGCACTCGACACCGAAAGCGAAAGATTAGTACAGGAAGCTCTTGAAAGACTGATGAAGACACGTACAACAATAGCCATCGCACACAGATTGTCTACCATCAAGAATGCAAATACAATATATGTATTGTATGAAGGAAGAATTGTAGAAAGCGGCAAACATGAAGAACTGCTGCAAAAGAACGGCTATTACAAAAGGCTGAACGACATGCAGGCTTTGTAAGCCCAAAACACTAACAGAAGAAGATGAAAATAGTTGTTGACAATAAAATCCCTTATATCAGGGAAACGTTGGCAAAGATTACTGACAATGTAGTTTATCTGCCGGGGAATGAGATTGATGCAGAATCAGTAAAAGATGCAGATGCACTGATTACAAGAACGAGAACCCAATGCAATAAACAGCTTTTGGAGGGCAGCAATGTGAAATTCATAGGAACTGCCACTATCGGTTTCGACCATATTGATACCGAATATTGCAAGGAGGCCGGCATAACATGGAAAAACTGTCCCGGATGTAACGCCGGGGCTGTAGAGCAATATATACACGCGGTTTTAAGTCTGCTTGAAAAAGAAAAAGGAATGGACTTGGCAAATACCTGCATCGGAATAGTCGGTGTGGGACACGTAGGTTCCAGGATAATGCGACTTGCCGGAAGATTGGGTATGAAAGTACTGCTTAATGACCCGCCAAGAAAGGATAGCGGAGAAAAGGGATTCGTAGACTTGGAAACTTTGGCAAGAGAATGCGATATCATTACTTTCCATACACCTCTTATAAAAGATGGCAAATACAAGACGTTTCATCTGGCAGACAGACAGTTCTTTGAATCTGTACGCAAAAGGCCTGTAATAATAAATACGTCGAGGGGCGAAGTAATTGATACGGAAGCTATCCTTGATGCTTTAAATAAAGGACTCATCTCAGAAGCTGTAATAGACGTGTGGGAGAACGAACCGAACATTAATCTGGAACTGCTAAAAAGAGTTTTCGTCGGTACTCCGCATATAGCCGGCTACTCTGCAGACGGAAAGCTTAATGCCACTACTATGACATTAAAATCTTTATGCGATTTTTTCGGAATAGATATGAATATCAACTTGTCACTGCCGGAAGATTTGATTAAGCCTGAATCATCAGTGAGTGAGAATGATATACTCCTGAACTATAATCCTAAAAATGACTACAATATCTTACTGGCTCACCCGGAGGATTTTGAAAAATTAAGAGGAAATTACAGACTCAGAAAAGAGTAATAAACAATTTTTTTCGGTTTTTGAAGAGATTTTCATGCACAATATACATGTTCTTGTGCAAAAAAGTGCATTTATTTCACTGAATATTTGGTGAAAACAAGAAATATTTATTCCTTTGCAGCGAATATTTAATCAAAAAACAATTTTATAAACTTAAAAATTTAGAATTATGTCTGAAATTGCATCAAAAGTACAGAAAATTATCGTTGATAAATTAGGTGTAGAAGAATCAGAAGTTGTACCAACAGCTAGCTTCACTAACGATTTGGGTGCTGACTCTTTGGATACAGTTGAATTGATCATGGAATTCGAAAAAGAATTCGGTATCTCTATTCCAGATGATCAGGCAGAAAAGATCCAGACTGTAGGTGACGCTATCTCTTACATCGAAGCTAACAAATAATTAATTCTCTAATTTATGGAATTAAAGAGAGTAGTAGTAACAGGTCTTGGTGCATTGACTCCACTTGGTAACACTGTTCCTGAATTCTGGAACAACCTTATCAACGGAGTGAGTGGGGCAGGACCTATTACTCACTTTGATGCTTCAAAGTTTAAAACTCAGTTTGCATGTGAAGTAAAGAACTTCAATGCAGCAGACTATATGGACCGTAAAGAGGCTCGCAAAATGGACCTCTATACACAATACGCAGTAGCTGCAGCAAAAGAAGCTGTAACAGACGCTGCTATTGATGTAGAAAAAGAAGATTTAAATAAAGTAGGTGTTATTTTAGGTGTTGGTATCGGCGGTATCCATACTTTCGAAGAGGAAGTAGGCGGATATGAACAGACAAAAGATACTATCGGTCCTAAATTCAGCCCTTTCTTTATACCGAAAATGATTGCCGACATCGCATCCGGACAAATCTCAATCATGTACGGTTTCCACGGACCTAACTTCACTACTACATCTGCATGTGCTTCATCATCAAATGCCATTGCCGACGCTTTCAACTATATCCGCTTAGGCAAAGCTAATATAATAGTAACAGGTGGTGCTGAAGCAGCTATCTTCGCAGCTGGTGTTGGTGGTTTTAACGCAATGCACGCCCTCTCAACTCGAAATGATGACCCAACTCGCGCTTCACGTCCATTTAGTGCAAGCCGTGACGGATTCGTTATGGGAGAAGGTGCCGGTATCCTGATTCTTGAAGAACTGGAACACGCAAAAGCTCGTGGAGCCAAGATTTATGCAGAACTTGCCGGTGTTGGTGCTTCTGCAGATGCGCATCATCTTACAGCATCTCATCCTGAAGGACTCGGTGCAAAATTAGTTATGATGAATGCATTGGAAGATGCAGGAATGCAACCTGAAGACATCGACTACATCAATGTTCACGGAACATCAACTCCTGTAGGCGACGTATCTGAAGTAAAAGCTATCAAAGAAGTTTTCGGCGAACATGCTTACAAGCTTAACATTAGCTCTACTAAGTCTATGACTGGTCACTTACTTGGAGCAACAGGTGGTGTAGAAGCTATTGCAAGTGTTTTGTCTGTTAAGAATGACATTGTACCTCCAACTATCAACCACGAAGAAGGTGACAACGATGAAAATATCGACTACAACCTTAACTTCACATTCAATACAGCACAGAAACGTACTGTACGCGCTGCATTGAGTAATACATTCGGTTTCGGTGGTCACAATGCTTGTGTAATCGTTAAAAAATACACTGAATAAACTGTGTTAGCAAATATTACAGATAGAATAAGACTCTTTTTCCGCAAGGAAAAGGAGCCTTATTTTCGTTTTTACAGGATATTGGGATTCTACCCTCGCAATATAGAAATATACAAACAGGCTCTATTGCACAAATCGTCTTCGGTGAAGACACAAGGCAGACTCATCAATAACGAACGCCTTGAGTTTTTGGGAGATGCAATACTGGATGCTATAGTAGCGGACATAGTGTATAAAAAGTTTGAGGGTAAACGTGAAGGTTTTCTCACAAATACACGTTCAAAAATAGTACAGAGAGAAACCTTGAACAACATTGCCATTAATATTGGCTTGGACAAACTTATCAAATATTCTTCAAAACAGTCCTCTCATAACAGCTACATGAGCGGCAATGCCTTCGAAGCTCTAATCGGAGCAATCTACCTTGACAGAGGTTACAGGGCATGCAAAAAGTTCATGGAGGAGCGTATTATTGGCCAATACATCAATCTTGACAAAATCTCACGCAAGGAAGTAAACTTCAAATCAAAACTTATCGAGTGGAGCCAGAAAAATAAATTTGAAATAGAGTTCCGACTGATCGGTCAAACTTTGGACGACAACCAGAACCCTGTTTTTGAAACTCAGATAATAGTTGAGAACATTCCTGGCGGTACAGGCAAGGGATATTCAAAAAAGGAATCACAACAGGAAGGAGCCCATATAACAATGAGTATGATTAAAAAGGACTCAGTATTCATTGATGCTATATTCGCCGCTAAAAACGAAAGAGAAAGCCTTGAGAAGCCTGCTGACAGCAATGTACAGGAAAGCGTAGAAGTGAAGATTGAAGAGGGATACAAATTCGACTCTATCGAAGAGACATATAGCGATGAGGAAAGAATAATATCTGAAGCCGAGGAAGCTGCTTTTGCTCAGGAAGAGGATAAGAAAGAATAACAGACAATAAGGTATCTATACAAGAAAAGCGTGAATAACTTACCGATTAGGAAAAGTAATTCACGCTTTTGTATTTCTATTGAACTAACTCAATTATTCAGCACGCAAAGTAAAGCGTTTGAAATCTGTAATAACCAATTCCGGATCAGCAGCCTTCAATATATCAGCTACAGTCTTCTTAGGATCCATAATGCTTTCCTGGTTCAAAAGACAAACTTCTTTCAAGAATTTGCCCAAACGACCTTTAGCAATATTTTCAATCATAGCCTGTGGCAAGTTAGCAGCTTTTTCAGCAGCTACAGTTTCTTTGATTTCTTTAGCCTTCGCTACGTCTTCAGCAGTAATCCATCCCTTAGCCATGTTGCTTTCCATGTGTTCTTCGCTGTCAACGTGAGCAGGGTTGATACCAGCTTTCTTCAAAGCTGCTTCTACAGCCTTCTGAACCTGTTCTGCTTTAGTCTTTTCAATAGCTACATTGATTTCTTCCTGCTTTACAGATTCTGGAACACCAGCTTCATCAATTGCGATTGGGTTCATAGCTGCAATCTGCATACAGATTTCATGTGCAAGCTGCTGATCGCAAGGCTTATTGAAAGCTACCATAGTACAAAGCTGATTCTTGCTCATGTGGTTGTAAACAGCAGTATTAGCTCCTGTTACTACGAAATAACCATCCAATTCCATTTTTTCACCAGTGATACCACTACGGTCAACTACTGCGTCAGCGATTGTAGCGTTACCCATTGGAAGAGCTTTAACTTCATCCAAAGTCTGGCACTTGTTAGCGATTGCAGCATCAAGGATAGCCTGAGTCAAAGCAACGAAATCAGCATTTTTAGCAACGAAGTCAGTTTCACACTTCAAAGCTATCATTGCAGCATAGTCACCTGTAGACTTAGCCAATACACAACCTTCTGAAGTTTCACGGTCAGAACGTTTTGCAGCTACAGCCTGTCCTTTTTTACGAATAATTTCCATTGCCTTGTCGAAATCGCCTTCAGCGTCGTTCAAAGCATTTTTACAGTCCATCATACCAGCTCCTGTCAATTTACGAAGCTTGGTAATATCTGCCATACTTACAGCCATAATAAATTCTTTTTATTAAGAGTTAATAATGTCGTTATAAAACAAAATTGAGAATTGAGAATTGAGAATCTGAGCATATATGTTCCATTCTCAATTTTCAATTCTCAATTTTATATATTTAAGTTTCTGAATTAAGCTTCATCCTCCTTGCTAACGAAAGCAGCAGCTTTAGCAGCGTTTATAGCATCTTCTTCAGCTTTATCCATGCGAGTTCTACCAGCTTTTTTCTTTGGAGCCTTAGGAGCAGCTTCACCGGCAGCATCCATATCTACCTTTTCAGCTTTTCTTTCTTCCAGGCCTTCAGCCATAGCAGCGCAGCAAGCATCAAGAATTACTTCTACAGACTTAGTTGCATCGTCATTAGCTGGGATAACGTAATCTACGTTAGAAGGGTCAGAGTTTGTATCAACGATTGCGAATACAGGAATACCAAGACGGTTAGCTTCGCGTACTGCAATGTTTTCTTTCAAAACGTCGATAACAAACAAAGCTGATGGAAGACGAGTCAAGTCAGCGATAGAACCAAGGTTCTTTTCAAGTTTAGCACGCTGACGAGAGATCTGAAGGATTTCTCTCTTAGACAAGTTTGAATAAGTACCATCGTTAGTAAGTTTGTCGATAGTTGCCATCTTCTTAACAGCCTTACGGATTGTTGGGAAGTTAGTCAACATACCACCTGGCCAACGTTCGATAACGTATGGCATATTTACAGAAGCAGCTTTCTCAGCTACAACCTGTTTAGCCTGTTTTTTAGTAGCAACAAACAGGATTTTCTTTCCTGATTTTGCAATCTGCTTCAAAGCTTCAGCAGCTTCTTCAACTTTTACAACGGTTTTGTTTAGGTCGATGATATGGATACCGTTGCGTTCCATGAAAATATAAGGAGCCATTGCTGGGTTCCACTTTCTCTTCAAATGTCCGAAGTGGCAGCCTGCTTCCAATAATGTATCAAAATTTACTCTTGACATTGTTTTTAATTTTAATCGTTTACTTTCTTTTTTGTTTTTAATTTAACCAACTGTCGGGTAGTCTCTCCGCAAACAATTGTAGGAAGAATCCTGACAGTTTAGATACTAAACGCTTTAACATTTAAGTTTTTGAGTTTCTAAGTTCTTGAGTTTAGTCTGAAGTTTCGCAAACCGATTACTTGCAACAAACTTACAAACTTAAAAACTAACAAACTCAATCGCTTAACGTTTACTGAACTGGAATCTTCTACGTGCTTTAGGACGTCCCGGTTTCTTACGTTCAACAGAACGAGAGTCACGAGTCATGAAGCCTTCTGCACGAAGAGCCTTCTTGTCGTCTGCATTGATTTTAACAAGTGCACGAGCGATAGCCAAGCGCAAAGCCTGTGACTGTCCTGTGAAACCACCACCGCACAAGTTAACTTTAATATCATATTTTTCAGCCACCTGAAGAAGGTTAAGAGGCTGTTTAACTACATACTGTAGAATAGTTGATGGAAAGTACTCTGCAAGGTCTCTCTTGTTAATAGTAATCTTTCCTGTACCTTCGCTGACGAAAACACGAGCAATTGCGCTTTTACGTCTGCCTAATGCATTTACTACTTCCATTCTTTATTATTTAAGTAAGTTGATATCGATTGATTTCGGGCTTTGAGCTTCATGTTTATGCTCACTGCCGGCATACACATACAAGTTGTTCAACAACTTTGCACCCAAACGATTCTTCGGAAGCATACCTTTTACTACTTTCTTAAGCAGTTTTTCCTCACCGTTCGGACGAGCTATCAAACGAGCCGGAGTCATTTCTTTCTGACCACCAGGATAACCTGAGAAACTCAGATAAACGCGGTCATTCCATTTATTTCCGGTCAATTTCACTTTATCAGCGTTGATAATAATCACGTTATCACCGCAGTCTACGTGAGGGGTAAAGTTTGGTTTATACTTTCCTCTCAACAGTTTCGCAACTTTCGCACCGAGGCGACCGAGCACCTGATCGGTAGCATCCACCACAACCCATTCTTTAGTTGCAGTTTCCTTGTTTGCAGAAATGGTCTTGTAACTTA
>Glacier_p1__coassemble_238_pt1 | contig 46261 bp, 34 predicted proteins | sample Glacier_p1__metabat2_high_PE_023 | metagenome-assembled genome bin Glacier_p1 | reverse complement strand
ACTTACGGATGGGATTCAAGCTGTCAGGGAACGGTGCCGCAGGCTATTATCTCCTTCCTCACGAGTGATGATTTTGAGAGTGCCATACGCAGGGCGATATCCATTGGCGGTGACAGTGATACGTTAGGTTGCATCACAGGTAGCATAGCGGAAGCATATTATAAGTCTATTCCTGAATATATGGTAGAAAAGGCAATGTCTTTGATTCCGGTGAGGTTCAAGAGAGTGTTGGAGATGATGGGTGAGAAGGGGTATCATTTGGATTTATAATCCTGCAGGTTTAGCTCGGCCAGTTGCCTGTTTATATCATTGTCTTTCCGTATGTTTTCATCATGCATCCCGAGGATGGAATATTTACATTCGCCGCAAATGTCGATACCGATAATCCTGCCATGTCTGAGCAGTACTGACAGCAAGCGTTTCAGCTCTTGCATTGTTGCTTTACCCTGGTCCCAGTTCGTTATATCCTCCTCCGGGTTTAGTACGTCCTTGTCTATCGAGATGTAAATAGGCAGGTCGAAATGCATGTTGTAGAAGCGTTGCCATGCATCATGGTCTTCCAGTTGCGATTCTTTGAATTCTATCAGTTTTTCTGTATATCTGTCATCTATCTTTTTCAGAAGTTCGTCAGAAGTACCTATAAGGATTACTTTTTTCAGATGCTTGTTTGTGTCGATTGATGATTTCACCCATGAACCGCATGTCAGCAGTTCGTCGAACAGGGAAGGTTGCATATCCGGATGATGATCGAACACTACGAGTATGAAGTCTTCCTGAATTTTATCTGTAAAAAACTTGGATATATAATGATAATTTCCGGAGTCGATGAAGTGGATACCTTGTGGTGGAAGGTCCTTTATTCGGTTGCATATTTCTTTTGATGCTTCATTGTCGCAGAAGCAGTTTGCACCTGATATGTCCGTACAGTTAATCCATCTTATCTTCTCATTCTTGTAGAATGATTCTTCTGTATATATATCCGAAAAATTTAAGATTACAATATTGTGTCCCATATTCATTAATATTTCATCTGTAGTTTTCATGCTTCAACTCCAAAGATACTGAAAAATCTACTATAATGTTCTTCTTTAAGAATAATTGTACAAAAAACAATTATAGAATATATTTATGTTTTAAAACATAAGATATAACTTTGTACCCGATTTAAAAAACACAAAAACATTCATTGATTAATGGGTAGAGAGATAGAATTATGAAAAAGAGTCTTATTGCATTGGCTTTCGGTACTTTGGCATTAGGGATGGCCGAGTTTGCCATGATGGGTATATTGCCATACGTGGCTTCCGATTTTGGAATAAGCATATCCGAAGCAGGGCATCTTATTTCCGCATATGCTCTTGGTGTGTGCTTTGGTGCACCGGTATTGGTACTTGCACGAAAGAAATCGCTCAAGCATCTGCTTATGGCGCTTGTGTCGCTTATCATAGTGGGAAATCTTTGTGCATCACTGGCACCAAATTATTGGATTATGATGATTGGCCGCTTCATTTCCGGATTACCTCACGGAGCATATTTCGGTGTGGCATCTATCGTGGCATCGAAACTGGCTGATAAAGGCAAAAGCTCAGAGGCTGTTTCTATCATGATAGCCGGAATGACTGTCGCCAATCTGTTTGGAGTTCCACTTGGCACATCGTTGAGCCATCTCATTTCGTGGCGTTCTACATTCCTTTTTGTCGGTCTTTGGGGAATAATCGTCTTCTATTATATATGGCGATGGGTGCCCGTGGTGGAAGGTCTGCAGGACACAGGTTTCAAGGGACAGTTCCGCTTTCTCCGTACTCCTGCTCCGTGGCTGATACTTGGTGCTACGGCTTTGGGTAACGGTGGAGTGTTCTGTTGGTACAGTTATATCAGTCCGTTGCTGACTAATGTTTCCGGCTTCTCAGAAACCAGCATGACTGCACTGATGGTTCTTGCCGGGTTTGGTATGGTAGTGGGAAATCTTGTTAGCGGACGAATGTCCGACCGTTATACTCCCGGCCGTGTTTTGATGATTGCCCAGGGTGGTATCTGTCTGTTATTGTTGGCAATCTTCTTTTTGTCACCAAATCCGTGGCTCTCTGTTTTGCTTATGTTTCTTTGTACAGCCGGACTGTTTGCTGTGTCCAGCCCAGAACAGTTGCTTATAATACGTGTGGCACCGGGAGGAGAGATGCTTGGAGGTGCATGTATTCAGATAGCATTCAATTTCGGTAATGCAGTTGGAGCCTACGCCGGAGGTCTTGCGGTGGGTAACGGTTTTCAGTATGCCGCTCTCGCAGGAGTGCCTTTTGCTATGATAGGTTTTATCCTTGCTGTGATTTTTTACAGGCGGTATCAGGTCAGGTACGAGGTGAAGTAAAATTAATTCAGATAACGAAAAAGAAATCCTGAAACGCGCAAGAAAAGAAACCGTGACACGTTCGTGTTACGCCCGCGTCACGTTCGTGTTACGCGCGTTACACGAGCGTGTTCCACCCGTTACACGTACGTGTAACGCTTTCTCTGTCGAAGAATTTTGCCGGATATCTCAAATCTTCGGATAATATTTTTATAGTCATAAGTCCTTTTAATTTAAAAAACGTTCCACAGGCTACGGTCTAAGTCATATTTTTTCCGTATGTTTGTAACTGTTTTTCAAGATTAAAGACATGAGAAAATATCTGACGCTTATTTTAATATTTATTGCCGGACTTTCTGTTTCGATATCTGCACAGAGGAGAAATCAGGCTTACGAGGACTATATAAAGAAGTATAGGGGGATAGCCGTAGAAGAAATGAGGAAATATCATATTCCGGCCAGTATCACGCTTGCTCAGGGACTCTTGGAGTCGGGGGCGGGAAGGAGTACTTTGGCAAGGAAATCGAACAACCATTTCGGAATTAAGTGCGGCAGTTCGTGGGACGGACGTACAGTGCGCCATGACGATGACCGTCGCAATGAGTGCTTCCGTGCTTACAGGCATGCCAAGGAATCGTATGAGGACCATTCCAAGTTCCTGCGTACAGGTGCAAGATATGCTTTCCTTTTCCGGTTGAAAATTACTGACTATAAAGGTTGGGCACGCGGACTGAAGAAGGCCGGATATGCCACCGACCCTAAGTATGCCGACAGACTGATAAGCATTATAGAACTTTATGACCTCGACCAGTACGACCGCAAAGGCGGGCTGGAATGGGCAGAGAAGGTGACTAATCCGCATCAGCCTTACTTGGCTAATGAGATGCTTTATGTCATTGCACGCAGGGGAGATACCTTCAAGTCGTTGGGCTATGAATTTGATATCAGTAGCCGAAAGCTCCGCAAGTATAATGAGTTGCCGAAAGACTATGTTTTCCGTGGCGGCGAAGTTATTTATCTGGAGGAGAAACGCAAGAAGGCTACCAAGGACCATATAGTATATGTGGTGAAGGCCGGCGACTCGATGTATTCCATATCGCAGATGTTCGGTATAAAACTGAAATATCTTTACAAGATGAACAAGATGGATGAAGATGCTCCTGCTCCAAAGGTAGGTGATATTCTCCGATTGAGATAAAACTATGCTCCACTGTTAATGGCTGATGAACGGCCGATGAACAGTAAATGAACGGCAAACGAACAATAGAGTCAATCTTTTTCAGTAAAAGGACTACATGTTCGTTTGCCGTTCATTTTGCGTTCACTATATTATTCGTGATGATAAGGCCCGTTATTCAGTATCGTCATAGCTCTGTACAGCTGCTCCACGAAGATGAGGCGTATCATCTGATGCGAGAATGTCATCTTCGACAGGGAAATCTTCTCCTGAGCAGCCGCATATACTGATGGGGAAAATCCGTAAGGACCTCCTATGATGAATACCAGACGCTTGTTCACCGTGTGCATCTTCTTCTCAACCCAGTCGGCAAACTCAATGGAACGGAACTCCTTGCCGTGCTCGTCAAGCAGTACCACTACGTCGCCCGGCTGTATGGCTTTCAGAATCAGTTCGCCTTCCTTCTCCTTCTGCTGCTCCATGCTCAGGCTCTTGGTGTTCTTCAGTTCCGGAATGACCTCCATATCGAACGAAGTATAGTGTTTGGTTCTCTCCACATAGTCGTTTATGGCAGTGATGTAGTGTTTTTCCACTGTCTTGCCTACTACAAGTAATATAAATTTCATATTCGTTTTCTGTTTTTATAAATTACGGCTTTGCAAAGATACGAATAATCTATACCTTTGCATTATAATTCAATAAATCTGTAACATTATGGACGAAAAAGTAGTAAAAGATTTGATAGACCGCCTTATTGACCTGTCTTTCGCTGAAGATATAGGCGACGGTGACCATACAACTCTCTCATGTATCCCTGCTGATGCAATGGGTAAGTCAAAACTTCTTATCAAGGAGGAAGGTATCCTGGCCGGTATTGAGATTGCCAAGAAAGTGTTCAACCGTTTTGACCCGACTATGAAGGTTGAGGTTTTCATCAACGACGGTGCACACGTAAAGCCGGGTGACGTAGCCATGGTAGTGGAAGGAAAGATTCAGTCTTTGCTTCAGACAGAGCGTCTGATGCTGAACATCATGCAGCGTATGAGCGGTATTGCTACTATGACAAACAAGTATGTGAAACGTCTGGAAGGTACTAAGACCCGCGTGCTTGACACAAGAAAGACTACTCCTGGTATGCGTATTCTTGAAAAGATGGCTGTCAAGATTGGTGGTGGTGTGAACCATCGTATCGGTCTGTTCGATATGATTCTCTTGAAGGACAACCATGTGGACTTCGCCGGAGGTATCGACAAGGCTATCAACCGCGCCAAGGAATATTGCAAGGCTAAGGGCAAGGACTTGAAGATTGAAATCGAGGTTCGTAACTTCGATGAACTTCAGCAGGTGCTCGACCTTGGTGGTGTAGACCGCATCATGCTCGACAACTTTACTCCTGAAAACACACGCAAGGCAGTAGAGATGGTTGCCGGCAGATATGAGACAGAATCGTCAGGAGGTATTACTTTCGATACTCTTCGCGATTATGCTGAATGCGGAGTTGATTTTATTTCTGTAGGTGCCCTTACACACTCTGTAAAGGGACTTGACATGAGTTTTAAAGCTTGCTGATTATGACCGGGAAATTTCTTCTTTTAGGTTTGATGCTTACTGTAAGTACAGCAGTATCTGCACAGGACTGGAAGTCGGTGCTTGGTGGGGTAGTGAACAAGGTGGAAGAAACCGTGTCGAAGGTGAACGAAAGTGTTTCTATAGTAGGAACATGGAAATACGCTGCTCCGGACTGTAAGTTTGAAAGCGATGACCTGTTGTCGAAAGCCGGTGGCGAAGTGGCAGCTAAGAAGGTTGAGGAACAGATGAGCAATTATCTGTATAAGCTTGGTTTCAATGAGAATACAGTGTATGTGTTCAATGCGGACAGTACATATACTTCGACTGTAGCCGGACGTACAGTGAACGGTACTTACAGCTATAATAAGGAAACCAAGGAAATCACACTGAAAACCAAAATCGGTCTGAAGATGACAGCTCAGGTTTCTACTTCACTCCTGAACGGTGGCTCTATCAGTTTATCAGCCTTGAAAAGCAGACTCATTCAAGGCTGATAAACTGATGTCGCTTGCTCAGACAGTGACAGGTGCGGTAGCCGGAAAGTCATCGAACGCTACTGTCAGCACACTGAACACAGTGTTATCCCAGTATGACGGTCTGATGCTCGGATTCGAGATGAAGAAGCAGTAATCTGCATTGCATATAATAACATGAAAGGGGTGAAATCGGGTTGTTCCGGTTTCGCCCCTCTAATTTCTGTCCTGTGATTGTTATTTCGCATATTTTTTTATCAGTTCTTCGGCTACTGTATCGCCTAACTCTTTTGCCTTGTTCAGGTTCTCAAGTCCATTTTTCTTGTCCTTACCCTTCACCTGACAGTAACCGAGCATACGGTATGCATCGGCACTCTTAGGGTCGAGTGAGATAGCTTTTTCCAATGCTGCTATGGCTTCGTCTGTCTGATTCAGGCGAATATGTACGCCACCTTTTTCAGTCAAGTATGCTGCATTCTTCGGTTCGAGTTCAATAGCTTTGTTTATGTCGTTGATGGCCTGCTGATACATGCGGCATTGCATCTCTGCCTGCTGGCGTATTACATAAAACTCTGCCGAAACCTGTCCCAACATTGCATCGTAGAAAGCATTATAGTCCAAAACTGCCTCGCGGTACATCTTGGCATCCGATTTGATGCGTGCGCGTTCAAACAGATATGGAGCTGAATCTTTTCCATACGGTGTGTTGTAGCGTGCCACTGCGCTGTCCATCAGGGCTATAACTTCTTTCTTGTCTGTACCTTCCACTAATTCCTTAGCCTTGGCTGCCGAATAGAATGCTGCTGCCGATGCGAGGGGAGTCTTGCATACATTTTCGTAGGCTGTAGCGGCATTGCTGTAATCCTTCATTGCGAAATAGATATCTCCCTGTATCTGGTAGTACAGCCCTTCGCCTGCTTCGGATAAAGCTTGATTGATTTCGTTCAAAGCTCTGTTCAGAGTCCAATCGGCTTTCTCCAATTTCTTCGCATTGCTTATACTGTAGTTGTATATCAGTTTTGCAATTCCGTAATGTGCTTCGGCTTTGTTTTCTGCTACCTCCACAGTCTTTTTCAGGTCATCTTCTACAGCGTTTATATGTTCTTCGGAGTTCTTTCCCATATAATATGTGGCACGGCGAAGATAACCCTCCATGTTCTTGGGGTACATATTTATAAAGTAGTTCAGTATAGAAAGATACTCTTCGTCCTCAAGCTGTGACGACATCATATAGAGGAAAACCAATGCCTGCGATTCGTCGTCGGGAAGTCCTTTCTTTATCTTGATGGATTTCAGTGTAGTGTCGCTGCCTGAAAGAGCATTGATAGACAGGCTTTTGGCATAGTTGATACCAAGAGCGTAACTCTTTTCGTCCTCAGAACCGGAATTTCTCTGAATAAGACCTATCACTTCGCCGTTTTCGTTCATCAGCGGACAGCTTACATCTTTCACTCCCGTTTTCATAGAGAGGGTATAGTAGAACGAATTCTTTCCTATGGAATCAATCTTCTGTATTGTTCCTGCTGTTTCCTTAACGGAATTCTGTGTGGAATATGGCATTACATATACCTTGTCGTTTTCTTTTCCGGGAGTAGCTGCTGTAGCAAGTGATTCCTGCTTCTTTGCGGTTTCTGTCTTGAAACGCACCACATCGTACATATCGTTTGCTCCCAAGATAAGAGTTACAGGCAGTTCCTTTCCGTCGGCTGTGACAACTACCGCTCTGTGAGCGCCTTTGAACAGACTGTAGTCTGAAACTCCGGTACCTTCCGAGTCAATGTAAAATCCGTTGCCTGTGTTCAGTATCTTGTTGTCTGCATTGTATGTGATGACCGAGAAAACAGCTTTTTTAGCTTTCTTGGCCCATTTCGGTAATTCCTGCGCCCACAAGCCGTTGATGCTTAAGGCGCAGAGTGTTATGAATATTGTTTTCCTCATGATAAGTAAGTTTTAAAGTTTATAAGTTTTTGAGTTTATTCTTAGTTAATTATCAGGTAAATGACAACTAATGGTCAGCGAAGTTAAACTTATAAACTCAAAAACTAAAGAACTGGATACTTATTATTCTTCAGTAGAGAAACCACGCTGTTTGATGGCTTCATATATCAGGATTCCTGCTGCTACAGATACGTTGAGTGATTCTATTGTACCGAACAGAGGTATCTTAATCCATTCGTCGCAGAGGGCAAGATGTTCGTAAGGAACACCTGTATCTTCTGCTCCCATTATTATACATGTAGGTTTTGTGTAGTCACCTTTAGTATAGTCATAGTCACCTTTCTCTGTAGCTGCTACAATGCTGAAACCGCTGTCCTTCAGGAATTTTATAGTGTTTGTGATATTGCTTTCGCGGCAAACAGGTATTGTGTGGAGCGCTCCGGCAGAAGTCTTGATGGCATCAGCATTTACGCTAACACTGTTCTTTGAAGGTATGATGATGGCATCTACACCTGCACACTCGCAAGTACGTGCTATCGCACCGAAGTTACGGACATCTGTCAGTCCGTCAAGGAGTATTATCAGTGGGTTCTTGCCCTGCTCGAACAGGAACGGTACGATGTCCTCAGTTCTCTGATAGGTGATAGGAGAGATGAAAGCTACTACTCCCTGATGGTTCTTGCGTGTAATCTTGTTGATTCTCTCTACCGGAACTCGCTGTACAGGTATCTGAGTATCTTTTAATGCAGCGAAAAGTTCTTTTGACAGGTCACTCTGGATATCTTTCTTCACCAGGACTTTGTCAATTTCTTTTCCTGCCTGTATTGCTTCAATCACGGCTCTTACACCGAATATCATTTCATTTTTTTCTATCATATCTGTTTTCTATATTTTTATTTGTAATGAATTAAAGTCCGAGCAAGGACCTTGCATTGTTTCTTGCGGCCTCAGTCATTGTAGAACCGCTAAGCATATTTGCTATTTCGTCTATGCGTTCCTCGTCTGTGAGGCGTATGATGTGGCTGTTTGTTCCGGTCTCGGTGTCTTCCTTATACACCTTGTAGTGGGCATTACCCCTTGCTGCTATCTGTGGCAGGTGTGTGATGCTCAGAACCTGTCTGTTCTGTCGTCCCATATCCTGCATTATCAGAGCCATCTTTTCGGCAATCGAGCCGGAAACACCTGTATCTATTTCGTCGAAGATTATTGTAGGGAGTTTCACTGCTCCGGCTATCATGGCTTTCAGCGAAAGCATTACTCTGGCTATTTCGCCACCCGAAGCTATGGAAGCCACATTCTGTAATGTTCCGTTCTTGTTGGCAGAGAACAGGAAGTTTACGGCATCCAGACCGTTTATGTCAGGTTCCTTCTTTCTACATATCTCTACGGCAAACTTTACGTTAGGCATTCCAAGCGGTATGAGCAGAGATTCCATCTGCGACTGGATTTTACCGGCACTCTCTGTACGCAAGGCGGTAAGGATTTCCGCTTTACGGAGCACACTGTCATACAGTTTCTGCTTTTTGCTTTCCAACTCAGAGATACGTTCGTCCGACGATGTTATCATGTCGAGCTGCTGTCTGTAGTTCTCCGCTATCTCGATAAGTTCCGCATCAATCTTTACGTGGTGCTTCTGCATCATCGAGTATATCATGTTAAGACGGGAGTTGACGAAATCAAGTCTTGAAGGATTAAACTCTACGGCTTCCTGAGCGTCATCCATATCATGAGAGATATCTTTAATCTCGATATAGCAGCTTTCAAGTCTTTCTTTCCACTCGTTGGCTTTTGCAAAAACCTTGCAAACCGTTTGCAAAGTGTTTATGCTGTCTTTAATCAGCGTAAGACATCCGCCTTCGTCACCGCCTATGTTCTGTGCCGAGCGGTAAAGTCCGGCCTTGATATCCTCGGCATGAGAGAGCGTTTCTGCCTCTTGCTCGAGTTCGGCCACTTCGCCTTCTTTCAGTTCAGCCTCATCAAGCTGCTGGAGTTGGAAGCGGATATAATCCTCTTCCTTTCGTGTTTCTTCGGCTTGTCTGATACATTCATCCAGTTCACGGCTCACCTTCCTGTATTCATTGTATTCATTCTGATAGTCAGTCAGTTCCTTTATGTCCTGTGCAAGGATATCAAGAATGTTGAGCTGGAAGCCTTCCTTGTTTATCAGCAGGTTCTGGTGCTGGCTGTGAACGTCAATCAGCTTTTCTCCAAGCACTTTCATCTGCGACAGTGAGGCAGGAGTGTCATTGATGAAAGCCCTGCTCTTACCGTTGATGTTTACTTCGCGGCGGATAATGCATTCCTCGCTGTCGTACTCAATATCGTTAGCCTTGAAGAATTCCTCCATGCCGTATGATGCTATGCTGAACTTGGCTTCCACGATACATTTAGTAGCTCCGTTGCGTATGGCTTTTACGTCTGCCCTCTGTCCGAGCAGCAGACCGATAGCACCGAGGATGATTGATTTTCCGGCTCCCGTTTCTCCGGTGATTACGGAGAAACCCGGTTCGAATGCAATGTCCAGTTTATCTATAAGTGCGTAGTTCTGGATGAATATAGACTGTAGCATATTTATAATATTTCTGCCAAATGGTTAATTATGTCTGTAGCCACTTCTTTCTTGTTCTTTAGTGGGAACTCAATGACATTCTCTTTGTCGATAATAGTTATCTTGTTGGTGTCGTGTCTGAAGCCGGCTCCCTTGTCGTTCAGCGAGTTGAGAACGATAAAGTCGAGATTCTTTCTTTCCAACTTGCCTTTGGCATGTTCCACTTCGTCGTTTGTTTCGAGAGCGAATCCCACCATCACCTGATTGTCTTTCTTGAGTTTTCCTAATGCAGCTGCTATGTCCTGGGTAGGTTTCAGCTTGATAATCAGGTCGTCGTTTTCGCGCTTGATTTTTTGTTCGGCTTTTGTTTCAGGAGTGAAGTCAGCTACAGCTGCACACAGGATGGCTGCATCGCTTGAACCGAACTCGCTTGTAGCTGCCTGATACATTTCTTCTGCACTTTCCACACTGATGGTTCTGATGTTCGGATGCTTTGCAGTAATGCTTACAGGTCCGCTGATAATGGTTACCTCGGCACCTCTCTCAGCACAGCATTCAGCCAGTGCGTAACCCATTTTGCCTGAAGAATAGTTACCGATAAATCTCACAGGGTCAATCTTCTCATAAGTAGGACCGGCGGTAATCATCACCTTCTTTCCTGCGAGGTCGGACTTCTTTGCGAAGAAATCCTCCAGGACGGCAACGATGTTTTCCGGTTCTTCCATTCTTCCTTTACCTACAAGATGGCTTGCCAGTTCGCCTTCGCCCGGCTCGATGATAATGTTTCCGTATGACCTGAGTGTGTCAAGATTCTTTTGTGTAGAAGGATGGGCAAACATATCGAGGTCCATTGCCGGTGCCACGAATACCGGTGCTTTCATCGACAGGTATGTAGTGATAAGCATATTGTCGGCAATGCCGTTTGCCATTTTCCCTATAGTAGCTGCAGTGGCCGGAGCTATCAGCATTGCGTCTGCCCACAGACCTAGGTCAACGTGGCTGTGCCATGTTCCGTCCCTGCGAGCGAAGAACTCGCTAATGACAGGCTTGCTGGTTATTGTGGACAATGTAAGCGGAGTGATAAACTCTTTTCCTGCAGGAGTTATAACGATTTGCACTTCGGCCTCCTTCTTTATCAAGGCTCTGGCAAGTACTGCCGCCTTGTATGCAGCAATACTTCCAGTGATGCCAAGTACTATTTTTTTACCTTTCATCATAGATGTTTCATTTTAACATTCCGGTTTCTCTCAGTCTGATTTTTGTAAGCACGTTCTTTGTGTTCAGCGCGAAATCACCGTTCATAATCCATCCGTAATATCCTATGTCTTTCTTCAGAACTTCAGCTACCGGCATGCCTTTGTATTTACCGAAGTTGAATACCTCCACTCCGTTGTCATCGTAAACTATTCTTCCGGCGAAATCCACGTTCTTTGAATAGCTTGAATATTCCGAAAGGAAACTGATGTCGTTCTGAAGAGTGTCCTGATACATATCCAACTGGGCTTTAAGAACCTCGTAGGTAGCTCTTGTGTCAGCCTCAGCTGTATGTGCATCTTCCAGATTCTTTCCGCAGTAGAACTTGTATGCTGCCGACAGAGTGCGCTGTTCCAACTTGTGGTAGATTACTTGTACATCAACAAACTTTCTCTTAGTAAGGTCGAGGTCGATACCCGCTCTGAGAAATTCCTCAACGAGAACAGGAACATCAAATCTGTTGGAATTGAACCCTGCTATATCCGCACCTTCAAAGTCCTTTGCAATGTTTGTGGCCACTTCCTTGAAAGTAGGACAGTCCGCCACATCCTCGTCAGTTATGCCGTGGATGGCTGTTGAAGATTCCGGAATATGCATTTCCGGATTTATTCTCATTGTTTTGCTCTCTTCGTTTCCGTTAGGATAGACTTTCAGATAGCAGATTTCCACTATCCTGTCGCTTGTTATGTTTGTACCTGTAGTTTCGAGGTCGAAGAAAACTATAGGGTTTTTAAGATTCAGTTTCATTATAAAAAGATTAATCGTTAAGCATCATAGGCATGAGCAGCATCAGCAGGTCTTCGTTTTCTTCCTGTTCTTCAGGAACGATAAGTCCGGCTCTTGATGGGTCAGCCAGTTCGATAATTACATTCTGCGATGAAATGTTGTTCAGAATGTCGATAAGGAAAGACGACTTGAAACCTATGCTCATGTCTTTTCCGTCGTACTGGCAGATAAGAGTTTCTTCGGCAGAAGTAGAGAAGTCGATATCCTGGGCTGAGATAGTCATGCTGTTTTCTTTCAGACTGAGTTTAATCAAGCTGCTTGCCTGAGAAGAGAATACAGATACACGCTTCAGTGCGCTGATGAAGATAGCGCGGTCCACTACAGCCTTGTGAGGATTGTTCTGTGGGATAACTGAGCTGTAGTTAGGATAGCGTCCTTCGATAAGGCGGCAAGTCATCTGGTAGTTTTCCATTGTGAACATAGCGTTCTTGTCGTCGAAACAAATCTGTACGTCGCCCTGTTCCTTTGGAAGCAAGTTCTTGAGCAAGTTTGACGGCTTCTTAGGAAGGATGAATGCAGCCTTTTCGTTGCCTGTAGAAGCGAAAGACTTATTGCGTACAAGCTTGTGACCGTCTGACGAAACAAGTGTCACATCCTGCTGGTTGATATCGAAGTAGATACCGTTCATCACAGGGCGAAGTTCATCATCGGCAGTAGCAAAGATACATCTGTTGATTCCTGTAAGCATAACGTCGGCAGCCATTGTCAGGTTTACGACTTCGCTTCCCATCTGTTTTGGCAGAGGGTACTCATCGCCGTTCTGTGCCATCATGCTGTATTTACCGTTAGGGTATTTCACAGTAATCTCCATTGTCTCAGTGTTGATATTGAAGTTCAACGGCTGTTCCGGATTTTCCTTAAGAGCCTCGAGGATGGTCTTCGATGAAATGGCAAAACGTCCTTCACCTTCGTATTCGCTGACTTCGATGCTTGTAGACAGAGTAGTTTCGCTATCCGAAGCTGTCATTGTGATAGTACCGTCGTTAAGCTCTATTAGGATGCAGTCAAGGATAGGAAGAGAGTTTTTTGAATTGATAACACGGCTGATAGCCTGCAAGTGGCTGAATAATGTTGTGCTTGAAACTAAAAATCTCATGATTGATGTTATATTAAATGTTTTTTAAATTATTATTTCCTGTCAAAAGTATTAACTGCAATTAGTTAAACAATCGAATGCCAAAGTTACAAAAAAAGATTGTTCGGCTAAAGCAAATGATTGACAAAAATGACTTTCTTCGGATAAAAAATATTGTGAAAAATTAGTTCACTTCTAAGGAAAAGAGTAATTTCGTGACCTCAAATCAAATAGAAAATTAATATGGAAATAACAGGAAGAATTATTGCTGTTCTTGAACCTCGCGGTGGAGTGTCAAAATCGGGCAACAACTGGAAGGTTCAGGAGTATGTTTTGGAAACTAACGAGCAGTATCCTCGTAAGATGTGTTTTGATGTGTTTGGTGAAGATAAAATCCAGCAGTTCAATATACAGGCAGGTGAAGAACTTACAGTTTCGTTTGATATAGACGCTCGCGAATGGCAGGGCAGATGGTTTAACAGTATCAGGGCATGGAAAGTGGAAAGACCTTCTCAGAATGCAGGTATGCAGCCTCAGCCGGCTGACTATTCTTTCCCTCCGGTGTCGTCGGCTCCTGTGCCTCCTGCTGACTTCTCAGCTACTGACGACAAGGATGATTTGCCATTCTGATAATTTGTGAAAGCCAGACAAAAACAGCCATATCGCATTTCGTTTTGGAACATTGCGATATGGCTGTTTTGTTTGTGTCTGTATTTGGACGATTATGAATTCATGCTCAGCAGGAACTCTTCGTTGTCCTTAGTCTTTTCAAGTCTGTCTTTTACGAAGTCCATAGCTTCTACAGGGTTCATGTCTGACAGATACTTGCGGAGAATCCACATTCTGTCGAGAGTAGTCTTGTCAAGCAGCAGGTCGTCGCGGCGAGTGCTTGATGCAACAATGTTCACTGCAGGGAATATACGCTTGTTGCTCAAGTTTCTGTCAAGCTGCAATTCCATGTTACCTGTACCCTTGAATTCTTCGAAGATAACTTCGTCCATCTTGGAGCCTGTGTCGATAAGGGCAGTTGCGATGATAGTGAGCGAACCGCCACCCTCGATGTTACGTGCGGCACCGAAGAAACGTTTCGGCTTGTGTAGGGCGTTTGCGTCTACACCACCCGACAATACCTTACCAGATGCAGGAGATACAGTGTTGTATGCACGTGCAAGGCGTGTGATAGAGTCGAGGAATATCACTACATCGTGTCCGCTTTCAACCATACGTTTAGCCTTCTCGAGCACTATGCCTGCAATCTTCACGTGGCGTTCTGCCGGCTCGTCGAATGTAGAAGCAATCACTTCGGCTTTTACGCTGCGTGCCATGTCTGTCACTTCTTCCGGACGTTCGTCGATGAGAAGCATTATCATATATACTTCAGGATGGTTTTCTGCAATGGCATTTGCAATATCCTTCATGAGGATGGTCTTACCTGTCTTAGGCTGTGCTACTATAAGTGCACGCTGACCTTTACCAATAGGAGAGAACATATCGACTACGCGGGCTGACAAATTGTCATTATACCCCTTGCAGAGCTTGAATTTCTCGTCAGGGAATAATGGAGTCAGATGGTCGAATGGAATACGGTCGCGCACTAATGCTGGTTCTGCACCGTTAATCTTGTTTACTTTTACGAGTGGGAAATATTTTTCTCCTTCTTTTGCAGGGCGGATTGTACCTTCCACTACGTCGCCTGTCTTGAGACTGTATGCCTTGATTTGCGACTGAGATACATATATATCGTCCGGTGAAGAAAGATAATTGTAGTCTGATGAGCGAAGGAAACCATATCCGTCAGGCATGATTTCAAGTACGCCAGAGCCGGAGATTATGTCTTCGAAATCGTATATCTTTTCAGCAGGTTTAGCCGGTTGCTGTGGTTCTTGAGCCGGTTGTGCTGCAGCGGCTTCAGCTGTCTGTTGCTGTTCGTCAGGAGCAGGCAGTTTAATCTGCTGTACGGCAGGAAGCTGAGTATTTGGCTGTTGTGCAGCTTCTGCTTGCTGGTTATTGTTCTGCTGCTGGTTTGCAGGCTGTTGCTTGCCGTTGTTCTGTTGCTGCTTACCGTTATTCTGTTGTTTGTTGTTCTGAACCTTGTTCTGCTGCTTCTTGTTGTTTTTCTTCTGTTTCTGCTGGAACTTGTTTTCCTGTGGTTGCATTACAGGAGGTTCAACCTTGGTAGCTTCAAACTTACCAAGCAGTTCTGTCGGAATCTCGAATCTTTCTGAAGGGAGGTCTTCGATAGGGATAAAATCATCGCCGCTTTTTAGGTCAAGTGGAGGAAGTTCCATATCATCGTCGAATACCGGTACCGGAACTTCTTTCTTTGGAGCAGCGTTTTTGGCTTTGTCCTTGGTCTTGTTGCTTGGTTCTGCTTTTGTAACTTCTGCAGAATCCTGGGCTTTAGCCTCTTTTTCTAATGTGGATTTGTTCTTTGAACCTGGTTTTCTGCCTCTTTTAGCTTTGGGCTTTTCTTCCGTAACTGCCGGTGCTACCGGATTTTCCACAGTTTCTACCGGAGTGCTTGGCGTTTCTGTAAATTCTTTGGAAACTGTTTTTGTCTGCAGTACCGGAGTGTTGGCTTCAAGTTTTAGAGCCTTGTCTTTAGTGGCTGTATAAACTTTATCCCCCTCTTTCTTTACGCTGATTCTTGCTCTTTTTTTAGGTTGTCCGTCGTTTGCTTTCTGCGATGCGCTTTTAATAGCTTGTTCGTCAAGGATCTTGTAAACAAGTTCTTCTTTTTTCAGCGCACTTGTTTTTTTTAGACCCAACTCTTTGGCTATTTCTTGCAGTTCGGACAGGTCTTTTTCATTTAATTGTATGATATTATACATATAAGTGTGTGTATAAATTTGTTATATTATAGAGTATGTCGTATCCTTTATAAGTCTTTATTCCTCTTGCCTTGTCTGCGAGAATGAGATTTTGAAATAATAAGGAAGATGGAGTAAAATACTTCTTGGATATCTTACACTAAAATAATTTGCTGATTTTTATATTGTTGGAATTTTTGTGGCAAATGCCGTAACTGATTACAGACTTTTGCTTTACAGAGTACAAAAATACATATTTTTTGTCATCCTCGCAATTATTTTGCCTGTTTTTTGCCTTTGGATTGCATAAAATCGGGATTTTGTACTAATTTAGCACTCCCAAATTGAATATTAATATACGGAAATTTATGAAAAAGGTAATTTTTACAGAAAAGGCACCGGCTGCTATCGGTCCTTATAGCCAGGCTATCGAAGCCAACGGCATGGTTTTTATGTCAGGACAGATTCCTGTAAATCCTGCAACAGGTGAGTTTGTGGAAGGTGGAATCGTGGAACAGACTACACAGGTTTTTGAAAACATAAAGAATGTATTGGCTGAGGCCGGTCTGACAACTGCAAATGTGGTGAAGACTACTGTGTTCCTTGCAGATATGTCATTGTTTGCGGATATGAACGCGGTATATGCCAAGTATTTTGACGGTGCTTTCCCTGCACGCTCTGCAGTGGCTGTGAAGGCTTTGCCAAAGGGCGCTTTGGTGGAAATCGAGTGTATCGCTGTAAGATAAAATCAGTAGGCCGGATTTAAGTAAATAAAAACGCTTCGTCGTTTCAAATCGGACGACGAAGCGTTTTTGTTTAAATGACGAAGCGTTTTTGCCATATGTGATATAAGCCTTCTCAGATGGAGCTGATTATTGTTTCATTTCCGCTCTGATCTGTATCGATTATAATCGAACTTCCTTCTTTCAGTTCGTTCTCTACCAGGAAGTCGGCCAGTTTGTCTTCAATATGGTTCTGGATGGCACGTTTGATTGGGCGTGCGCCATATTGTACATCCTCACCCTTGCGGGCTATGAATTCTTTGGCCTTGTCGGTTGTTGAAACTGAGAAGCCTAATTTCTCTATTCTTCTAAACAGTTCTTTCAGCTCTATTTCTGTTATTCTGGCAAGGTCGTCAGTCGTAAGCTGTCTGAAAGGTATGATGTCGTCCAGCCTGTTGATGAACTCAGGTGCGAATGTCTTTTCAAGAGCCTTTCTGATGATACCGTTAGAGTATTCATCATCGTCTTTTCTTGTTATGGCATTGAATCCTATACCCTTGCCGAAATCCTTCAGCTGGCGGCTGCCGACGTTGGAAGTCATTATTATAACAGTATTCTTGAAATCGACTGTTCTTCCGGTGCTGTCGGTCAGACGTCCTTCGTCCATGATTTGGAGCAGGAAGTTGAATACATCGTGGTGCGCCTTCTCTATCTCGTCAAGCAAAACGATGGAGTAGGGCTTTCGTCTTACCTTTTCTGTGAGCTGTCCGCCTTCATCATATCCCACGTATCCCGGAGGTGCACCCACCATTCTTGAAACGGCATATTTCTCCATATATTCGCTCATGTCTATGCGGATGAGTGAATCCTTTGTACCGAAAAGCTCTTCTGCCAATGTCTTGGCGAGATGGGTTTTTCCCACACCTGTAGGGCCGGTAAACAGGAATGTTCCTATTGGCTTGTTAGGGTCCTTCAGTCCCACGCGGTTACGCTTGATGGCTTTTACGAGCTTTTCCACGGCTTCATCCTGGCCGATTACCTTCGATGAAAGGTTCTCGCGCATGGATTTCAGCTTGTTGGCTTCCGAGCTTCCCACTTTCTTCAATGGCACTCCGGACATTAATGAAATCACCTCTTCGATGTTTTCCCTGTCTACTGTTTCACGGTTCTGCTTAGCCTTGTCGGTCCATTCCTGCTTCATTCTTTCCAGTTCGGCCTGAAGCGCTTTTTCCTTATCTCTCAGTCCGGCTGCCATCTCGAAATTCTGAAGTTTGATGGCTTCGTTCTTATGCTCTTTCGTTCCCTCGATAAGTCTTTCCTGTTCCTCTATCTCTTTCGGAACGGCTACATTCATAAGATGTATCCTTGAGCCGGCCTCGTCAATTGCGTCAATGGCCTTGTCAGGGAAGAATCTGTCGGTGATATATCTGTCAGTCAGTTCTACACATGATTTTATGGCCTCGTCAGTGTATCTCACGTTATGGAAATCTTCGTACTGCTCCTTGATGTTCATAAGGATTTGCAGGGTTTCTTCCTTTGTGGTCGGCTCTACAGTAACCTTCTGGAATCTTCTTTCCAGAGCGCCGTCTTTCTCGATGGATTTTCTGTATTCGTCGAGTGTTGTAGCGCCTATACACTGCATTTCTCCTCTTGCCAATGACGGTTTGAGGATGTTTGCGGCATCCATTGAACCGGCAGCAGAACCTGCTCCGATAATGGTGTGTATCTCGTCGATGAAGAGGATTACGTTAGGATTGCTTTTTGCTTCTTTTATTACGCCTACGATTCTTTCCTCAAACTCTCCGCGGAATTTTGTTCCTGCCACAAGTGAGGTGAGGTCAAGCAAAATTATAATCTTGTCGAACAGAGTTCTCGGCACTTTCTTTTCGGCAATTCTTGTGGCCAATCCCTCTACTATGGCCGATTTGCCCACTCCGGGTTCGCCTATCAGTACAGGATTGTTTTTCTTTCTTCTTGACAGAATCTGTGCCACGCGCTCTATCTCCTTTTCGCGTCCGATAACCTTGTCCAATTTGCCTTCCATGGCAGCTTTCGTAAGGTCTGTACCATATTTGTTCAAAAGGGTGAGATTGTTGTCGCCCGGTTCGTTCTTGCTCTTTGATGTCTGCGATGTGTATTCCGAACCGTCTTTCGGCGACATACCCGATGATCCCGGACGTTGCATTCCGTGACGCTCTATCCCGTCGTCCTCTTCTTCGTCAAAGTTCAGTCCTGAAGAAGGGACCGGAGCATCATGTCCGGCTATCTTGTTTTTTACTTTGTCGTATGTGATATTGTTCTGTATCAATATTTGTGCAGCTTGATTTCTTTCTTCTTTCATAATTCCCAATAAAATGTGTTCAGAGCCGATTGAGTCTTTGTTGTAGAGCTTGGATTCCAGAAAACAGAGCCTTAATATCCTTGTGGAGTTCTCTCCGAAGTATAAATCTCTGATGTCTGTTTTAGGAAGGTTTAGATTGTCTGTTTCCTTTTCCAATACATTTTCTATTTCTTTTCTGATTTTTTTCAAGTCGGCATATAAGTCTTTTAGGATTTGTGCGGCATTACTTTCATTATTTCTGATTATGCCGAGCAGGATGTGCTCCGGTCCAATGCTTGTGGCATTTGTTCTGTAAGCTTCCTCCTTACTGTATTTGATAACGTCTGTAGCTTCTTTTGAGTATGATATTCCGTTCATTTCGTTATTCCTAAATAAATATTTTGTGCTAACTTTTGATGCCCAAATGCTTATCTGGGGCAAATATATCTATATTTTATGTTTACAACAAATTCTGTGCCATTAATTATGCTCTGAAATATTGTCTTGTTTTGTCCGCATTTGAGTAAAAAACTTTAATCTTGAACACATTTTTGCGTAAAAAGTTTCGTATATCGTCTAAAAGTAGTACTTTAGCGTGGTTTTTCGTAAACCGAAAGAGATGTATAATTAATATTTGTTTAAATGCAAGAACAAGACAGAATTATAAAAATCAACATCGAAGAGGAAATGAAGTCGTCGTATATCGATTACTCCATGTCGGTAATCGTGGCGCGCGCCCTCCCGGATGTAAGAGATGGTTTCAAACCTGTACATCGCCGTATTCTCTACGGAATGATGGAATTAGGAAATACTTCGGACAAACCTTATAAGAAATCTGCCAGAATCGTTGGTGAGGTGCTTGGTAAGTACCATCCTCATGGCGACTCTTCAGTATATGGAGCATTGGTGCGTATGGCGCAGGATTGGGCTATGCGTTATCCGTTGGTTGACGGACAGGGTAACTTCGGTTCAGTCGATGGCGACAGCCCTGCGGCAATGCGTTATACTGAGGCAAGACTGAAGAAAATAGGTGAGGAAATGATGCAGGATCTTTACAAGGAGACTGTTGATTTCCAGAACAACTTCGATGATACTCTTCAGGAACCTACTGTAATGCCGACCCGTATTCCTAACCTTTTAGTGAACGGAGCATCAGGTATTGCCGTTGGTATGGCTACAAATATGCCGACACACAATCTGGCTGAAGTTATTGACGGCTGTGTGGCATATATCGATAATAAAGATATAGATGTAGATGGTTTGATGCAATACATCAAGGCGCCTGATTTCCCTACCGGCGGATACATTTACGGTGTAAGTGGTGTCAGAGATGCATACGAAACAGGTCGTGGACGTGTAGTTATGCGTGCTAAGACTGAAATCGAAACTCACACCAATCATGACAAGATTATCGTAAACGAGATTCCTTATAATGTAAATAAGAAGGAACTTATCGAACATATTGCTTCTCTTGTTAACGAAAAGAAGATTGAAGGTATCTCATACGTGAACGATGAGTCCGACCGAGAAGGTATGCGTATCGTGATAGACGTTAAGCGTGATGCCAATGCAAGTGTCGTTCTGAACAAACTGTTCAAGATGACTGCTCTACAGTCTTCATTCGGTGTGAACAATATCGCTCTGGTTAATGGACGTCCACGTCTGCTCAATCTTAAGGACCTGATAAGATTGTTCGTTGAACACAGACATGAGGTGGTTATCCGTCGTACTAAGTACGATTTGCGCAAGGCTCAGGAACGTGCACACATCCTCGAAGGTCTTATCATCGCTTCGGACAATATAGATGAAGTAATCAGAATCATCCGTGCTGCTAAAACTCCTAACGAGGCTGTTACTAACCTGATGAACCGTTTTGAACTCAGCGAAATCCAGGCTCGTGCCATCGTAGAAATGCGCCTTCGTCAGTTGACAGGACTTTTGCAGGAACAGCTTCATGCGGAATACGAAGAGATTATGAAGCAGATAGCTTACTATCAGGAAATCCTTTCAAACGACGAACTCTGTATGAAGGTTATCAAGGACGAACTGATAGAGGTGAAGGAAAAATACGGTGACAAGCGTCGTTCTGAAATAGTTTATGCTTCTGAGGAATTCAATCCTGAAGACTTCTATGCTGACGAACAGATGGTTATCACTATATCTCATTTAGGATATATTAAGCGTACCCCATTGGCTGACTTCCATGCTCAGAACAGAGGTGGAGTAGGTTCTAAGGGTAGCGAAACACGCGATGAGGACTTTATAGAGCATATCTATCCGGCAACAATGCACAACACTATGCTGTTCTTCACTCAGAAAGGTAAGTGCTATTGGTTGAAGGTATATGAAATTCCTGAAGGCAACAAGACATCTAAGGGACGTGCAATACAGAATCTGTTGAACATTGATAGCGATGATGCCGTAACAGCTTACTTGCGTGTCAAGAACCTGAACGACAAGGAATTCATCAACAGCCATTATGTATTGTTCTGTACTAAGCAGGGTGTAATCAAGAAGACTCTCCTCGAACAGTATTCACGTCCACGTCAGAACGGTGTGAATGCAATTACTATCCGCGAAGACGACAGAGTGATAGAAGTCCGTATGACTAACGGCAACAATGAAATAGTTATAGCAAACCGCAACGGACGTGCTATACGTTTCCATGAAAGTGCTGTCCGCGAAATGGGACGTACCGCTACCGGTGTACGTGGTATCACTCTCGACGAAGACGGAAAGGATGAAGTTATAGGAATGATTTGCATCAAGGACCCTGAAAAGGAAACTATCATGGTAGTTTCTGAAAACGGTTATGGTAAGCGTTCCGATATCGAGGATTACCGTAAGACCAACCGTGGAGGTAAGGGTGTCAAGACATTGAACATTACTGAGAAGACAGGCTCACTCGTTGCCATTAAGTCTGTAACAGACGAGAACGACCTTATGATTATAAACAAGTCGGGTATTACAATCCGTGTGAAAGTGGCTGATTTCCGTATTATGGGACGTGCTACTCAGGGTGTGAAACTCATTGACCTGGAGAAACGAAACGACAGTATCGGTTCTGTATGTAAAGTTGATTCTCAACCTGAAGAAGAGGCTCAGTCTGAAGAAACTGAACAGATTGAAGGCTTATCGGACAATGGGATAGATAACAATGCAAATGAAACCCAAGAAGAAGAGAATAATCAAAACAATTGATTTACTAAAATTTAAAACATTATGAAAAAAGTATTACTAACTGCAGCAGTGATGTTTGCCACATGTGCAGTATCGGCACAGACAAGTGTTGTAAAACAGGCAAAGTCTGAAAAAAGTGACCCTGTAAAGGCAGCTAAGATTATTGAACCTGCTTTGACTGATCCTACAACAGCTAACGACCCTGAAACTTGGAAACTTGCCGGTGATTTCCAGAAAGCCATCTATGATGATGAGAATATGAAACTTTATCTTCCTGGTGGAAAAGCAGATACAGCTAAGTTGTACAACAGTTTGGCTAAGATGTTCGAATATTACATGAAATGTGATGAAGTAGAACAGGCTAAGGTTGCAAGCGGCGAACTTAAGAAACCTAAATTGAGAAAGAAACTTGCAAAGACTCTTGCTACCGTACGTCCTAACTTGACTAATGCAGGATCTGATGCATATAATGCAGGAAACTACAACAGTGCATTGAAATTCTTCGGTATATACTGTGATGCTGCTACTGCTCCTATCTTTGCAGATATGGATGAAGTGAAGAACGATACTCTTGTTCCACTTATTGCAAACTATGCAACTTTGGCTGCAAACTCACTGAAGGACAATGCAGCAGTTATCAAATATGCAAATATCGGTAAGAACCACAAGGAAGAAGGTTACAGAGCTTTGATGTGTCTTGCTGAAGTTTATAAGTCAGAAGAAGCTAAAGACCCTGTAAAATGGCTTGCTGCTATCAAGGAAGGTGTAGAGAAATTCCCTGCACAGGAATATTTCGTAGGTAACCTTATGGATAACTACATTCAGAAGGGACAGGTTAAAGAAGCTTTGGCTGAAATCGACGGTATCATTGCTAACAACCCATCTGCATATTTCTTGTATGTAAAAGGTGTTCTTCAGTATGAAAACAAGGATTACGAAGGAGCATTGGCTACATTGCAGCAGATTGTTGACAAGAATGACGGTTTCGTAGCTGAAGCATACTCTAAGATGGGTGACTGCTACTTCTTCCCAGGTCAGGATATAGAAGAAGCTAACTCTAAGTTGTCTATGGACGATCCTAAGTATGCTGAAGGTGAAGCTAAGATTAAAGAGTTTTATGCAAAGGCATTGCCATATTATGAAAAGGCTAAGGAATTTGCTCCTGACAACAAGGCTTTGTGGGGTCAGTATATGTTGAGAATCTACTGGAAACTTAACAGAGCTGAATACGAAGCTCTTGAAAAAGAACTTGGATATTAATCTCAAACTTTACAATAAGAAAATCCCGGTCTGCTCAGGCCGGGATTTTTTATTGTGTGAACTTTATCAGAACTTAAAGCTTATACTTCCGTATGGCAGGCAATTCTTTGACAGATGTACTGAGTAGAAATCTACGATATCTTCTTCCGGCGGATTTCCAAGTAGGTTGTACAGGTCGCATCTGAAAAGCAACAGCTTATCTCCAAAATCTTTTCTGAATGAATATCCCACATCGATTCTGTAGTTGAATTCTCCGCGAGTTTTTCTGAAACCTAAATCCTTGTCACTCTCGAACCAGTGGTCGGAAACCTTTATCCTTCCGGACTTAGCTACACATCCCAATGACAGGCTTGATGATTTGCTTATCTTGTATGATAATGCTCCGGCAGCGTAGTGAGGCATGTCGTATAACGAAGGCAGTTTGCCGAGGTCTTTATATTCATCAAACCATTCACGGCTTCTTGCGTAGGTGTACGACAGTTGCATGGTCCATCTTCTGTACATATAATAGAGGAACATCTTTATACCGTAGCTGTCACCGTTACCGGCCATTATGTAATTGTTCCAATTGTCGTTTTCTACTATGACGTCCGGTTTCAATGCTACAACGTTTCTCCTTGTCTTGTAGTATGCAGATGTTTCCAATTTCCCTCTGTCACTGTCGAAGTTTCTTTTCCAACATATTTCATAATGTTCTGAGGAACGTGGCTTGAATCTTTCTATGCTTGGCATCCTTGCCCTTATCCCATATGTTTATGAACAGTTCCTGAACGATGTCCTCCGAATCGTCGGCGTCGGAAACATACTCGTATGCGATGCTGCATAGCCTTGGATAGTGTTCGTTAAATCTGGACTTGAAGATTTCTTTTCTGTCGGTTTTCATCACTGTTGTATTAAGTTTTTGTGGTTATTACTCAGGCAAATATATTTGATGCATTTTTACAAATATACTGTTTCCGTGCCTAGATAACAATTATTGGTATAAGTTTTATGTAACATTCTCTGTATTTAATATAAAAAGACGGTTCTTACTTACAGTGACACGAACGTGTTCCGCCCGTTACACGAACGTGTTCCGCCCGTTACACGTAGGTGTTCCACGCGTTACACGAACGTGTTCCGCTAAGTATGAACGGTCATTTCCAGAAATTCGTTTCATAATCCTGTAAATCTTTTAAGTTATTTATCCGTTTTCTTTTTCTTTCACTCTCTTAACGCAGAGTTATGTAAAAACCCCTATGCCTTTCAGAAAAAATAATTCTTGCAGCTTTATCTTCTATGACTTTTTTTGTAACAAAAGGTAAGCAATAATACGTGTGGAATAGAAATATTTCTAACTTTGCATGGATTTTTTGAAAAACAAGATATATTACATCATAAATACGGTACATTTTGTACTTTTAACTTAAAGCTGCATATTATAAATGAAAACTGTTAAAGTATTGTTGTTCACAGTAGTAGGCTTCATATTACCTGAGAATTTGTCCGCTCAATCGGTAAGCGGAAAGTTGGTTGACGAGAACAGCCACCCCTTGCCATACGCCAATGTCGTATTGCTGTCATTGCCGGATTCTGCGTTTGTAAGTGGAACAGTCAGCGGTGAAGACGGCACTTTCACACTGGAGGCAACATCGGAAAACCGGATAGTGAAGATATCCTCCATAGGATATAGAACAGTCTTTAAGCCGATATCTCCGGCAAATATCGGTGTGGTGCGGCTTGTGTCGGATGCACAGATGCTTGGTGAAGTGGTGGTAAAAGGCAATTTACCCGTGACACGCATGAAAGGTGATGCTATGGTGACAAGTGTGGAAAACAGTGTGTTAAGCAAAGTTGGTTCAGCCAATGATGTTCTGACCAAAATACCGGGTATTACAAAAAAACAGGATGCTTTTGAGGTATTCGGCAAAGGAACTCCATTAATATACATCAACGGCAGGAAACTGCATGATTTGTCAGAACTTGAACAGCTTAACTCCGATGATATCAAGAGCGTGGAGGTTATCCGCAATCCCGGATCGAGATATGACGCGACTGTAAAGGCTGTGGTCCGCATTCAGACTGTCAAACGTCAGGGTGCCGGTTTCGGCTTCAACCTTCGTTCCAGTTATTATCAGTCGGATAACACGGACTTGATAGAGCAGGCTAATCTCAATTACCGGCATAATAATCTGGATATTTTCGGTTCCGTATATTATAATCAGATGGAAAGTTGGCAGGATTTCACTTTACAGTTGGAAGAGAGAGGTACAAAAGTCTGGAATCATGACATGAAGAGTTATGGAGAGTTTTATTCGAAGATGCTTAGCGGTAATATCGGTTTTAATTATCAGCTGAATGATAATCATGCTTTCGGTATGAAATATAAATCCGGAAAGACTCTTAATGAAAGAAATCCTCTTTCTAAAGAAACCAATATAAATGTGGATAATGTATTTTATGACAACATTAAGGTTAACAGTTGTGACAACTACTATTACGATCCTGACCATGAACTGAATGCGTATTATAACGGACAGTTTGATGATGTCAATATTGATTTCAATGCAGATTATCTTCAGAATGGTAAGAGCAGCAACTCTGTATTTCAGGAAATCAGTCAGACTTCGGAAAACCGTGATGTACATTCTGTAAATAATGTAAAGAACCGGCTTGTGGCTGGTAAGCTTACTTTATCACTCCCATTGGGCGGAGGTACTTTTGCTGTAGGCAGTGAAGTAACTTATACACATAGAAATGATGACTATATAAATGAAGAAAACTATGTACCGACTTCATACAGTAAGATTGAAGAACTTAATGCTACCGGATATGCTGAATATAACCGCAACTTTCCATGGGGTGACTGGTCGCTTGGTCTGAGATATGAGCATGTAAAGTTTGACTATTATGAAGACGGAAAGCATATTGACGGGCAGAGCCGTACATTCGACAACTTTTTCCCGAATATCTCATTCTCAACACAATTAGGTAAAGTACAGACACAGTTGAGCTATACAGCAAAAACTCAAAGACCTACTTACAGCGAGTTGAGTAACAATGTATTCTATTCTGACCGATTTACTCTCCAGAAAGGTAATCCAACTCTTCGCCCTACAATCATACATGACCTAACTCTTTCCGGTGCATGGAGATTCCTTCAGATGTCATTGTCGTACTCTCAGACTAAGGACTGGATTCTCAACTGGGGAGAACTGGTAAATGAAGATGCTTCACTAACTATGCTAAGTAAGCGAAATTGGGATAAATCCATTCCTATGTTTACCGCATTTCTGTCTGCCTCTCCTAAAATCGGTTGCTGGTCGCCTATGCTGAGTGTCGGAATGCAAAAACAATGGCTTACCATAGATTATTTTAAAGAATCGAAAAACTTGGATAATCCCATATTTACCGCCTCTTTCAATAATACCTGGGAATTGCCGCTTGGCTTTATGTTAGGTCTTGATTCATACATACAGAGTGCAGGAGCCACACAGAATATTTATTCTGAAAAACCGAACGGCTATGTGAATGTGTCACTCAGAAAGAGTTTCCTTAATGATGCTCTTAGTGTGGAACTGAGGGGAAATGACATCTTCAAAACAAACAGAATAAGCTATAGCATGTATAGTGGTGATTACTATCTGTATCAGAAAAGTACTTGGGACAGACAGGAGTTTGCGGTAACAGTCCGCTATAAATTCAATACAGCCAAGAGCAAGTACAAGGGTACCGGTGCCGGGGACAGCCAGAAGAGCCGTATGTAAGAATAACATCAATTTCATAAATATTACCTATTATAAGCATATAGGGTGGTCCGTTTTGGCCACCTTTATATGCTTTTGTAATATATGTGCAATTCATATATATTGTTTAAGTCGTAGAAAATATGTGTCCATTTATTATATAATTATTAGATGATAGTATCTGTTTTCGATTATATACACTATATTTGCGATATAGCCTCCATTTAAGTAAAAAAACAATACAAAAATTAGGGTTAATACATGACCGTAACTTTTTAAAACAACTTTTATAAGATGAAAAAAATAATATTATTTTTCTCCTTGTTCATAGTATGTCTTTGTTCAAAGGCACAATCAGTAATTCCACAAGTAAATGAAAATGTGGAACTTATGAGTATATTGTCACGTATGGCCGGTTTTCCTGAGTACAATATGGATATGGCGGGCCGATACATAAAGGATATGGACAGCTATTTCAAGGATAATACAGAGCATCCCGCAGTCCTGTATATGAAAGAATTAAGAAATAATTATGGCATATCTTATGATGCGGTTATGTCGATGGCGGTACATCTGAAAAACCAGGACGGGACTTTATCTTTGATAGAGGAAGAAACTCATGAACTGGATGACAGATGGACGGATGTAGATAAAGATAAATTCCTGTATTATCTCAATAACTTCTATAATGATACAAAGTTCAACGAGTTTTTCAAAGCTCATAATGATATTTACGAAAAAGGTATCAAATCTTTTCAGACTAATGTGACAAGCTCTTTTAATGCAGACTGGTATTCAGATTTCTATGATAATGAACCGCAGGAAAACTATACTATCATAATAGGATTCTGCAACGGTGGTGGAAATTATGGTGTGGAAAGACAATTAAAAGGACAAAAGAAAGATGTTTATGCCATTGTAGGTTATTTCGTAAATGAGGAGGACATACCAATGTATAACAATAGATTTCTGCCTACTCTGATTCATGAATTTAACCATTCTTTCATCAATCATTATTTGGATGAAAGTAAATATCCGGAACATGTAAAACAACTGGAAGCTGCAGCTAATGTTTTGTATATGAACTCACAAGTTAGTATGTCACAGCAGGCTTATGGCAGTTGGCAGACTATGATAAATGAATCACTTGTTCGTGCTGCCGTTATCTGTTATATGCTTGATAACGAATTCAAGACAGAAGACATAAGAAATGTGTTTCTGGAACAGATACAACGTAATTTCAGATGGATGCCGGAACTGGTTACCCTACTGAGAAAATACGAAAAGAAACAATCAAAGTATGGAAACTTTGAGAGTTTCTATCCTAAAATTATAGATTTCTTTAAAGACTATGCAAGAAGTGAAAATAAAAGATTTGATGTTCTAAAATAAAAGATTTATCCATATTGCTTATAATCAGGATTCTATTTATTGTAAAGCCTAATACTCAATATAATCAAGTATCCCTTGAATATAAGCTATAGTCACTCCGTAATTGGTCATAGGAATGTTCTGTTCCTTGGCTTTTGCCACGCGGTTCATCATGAATTTCCTGTTGAACATACAGGCACCGCAATGAATAACAAGGTCGTAGCCTTCAAGATTTTCCGGAAAGTCGTGTCCTGAAACCATATCTATCTGTATGTCATTGCCAAATCTTTTTCGGAGCATGGCAGGGATTTTCTCTCGGCCAATATCCTCGGTGAGTGGGGCATGGGTGCATGCTTCGGCTATTAGGACTTTGGAATTGTTGTTCAGTTTGCCAATCGTGCGTGCGCCTTCCACAAAGTAGTCTATATCGCCCTTGTGCTTAGCAAAGAGTACAGAGAACGATGTCAGTATGCTTTCCTTTGGCTTCAGTTCGAAAACAGTCTTGAACACCTGTGAGTCTGTGATGATAAGTTTCGGTGGATTTGCCATTGCTTTGAGCATTGCTTCAAGCTTGTCTGTGGTGCAGCTCATTACAAGGCATTTCTTGTCGAGAAGTTCACGCAAGGTCTGAACCTGAGGCAAGATTAGTCTGCCTTTCGGAGCTTGAATGTCCTGTGGCATGACTAACAGTACGGTGTCGTTCTCTCCGGCAAGATTTCCTATTATTGTATTTTCGGAAGAGTTGTCCGGCTGGTTTTCTATCAGCGCTTTTCTTATCTCATCGATGCCTTCCTTTGTCACTGTACTGGCTATGACAGGCTTGGAACCGCATCTCTTCTCTATGACAAGAGCCGTTTCTGTCTTGTTGTCCAGAAGGTCAGCCTTATTAAGTACCCATATCACCGGGGTATTCTTTGCAGTGAGAACTTTCTGCCATCGCAGCTCTTCTTCTATATTGCAGTCTGTGCAGACCATAATAGCTATGTCAGTACGCTCTGCAGCCTTTAGTGTCTGTTTTACTCTCAGATTTCCAAGCTCTCCTTCGTCGTCGAATCCGGCTGTATCTATAAATACGCACGGACCTATGCCGTGTATTTCCATCGATTTATACACAGGGTCGGTGGTAGTTCCGGCTACGTCCGAAACTACTGAAACTTCCTGTCCTGTGATGGCATTTATCAACGATGATTTTCCACTGTTCCTTTTACCGAAAAGTGCTATATGTGTGCGGTTTGACCTTGGAGTATCTTGCAATGACATATTATTATGGTTATTTAAACTGTAGTTATGTTATCAGAATCTGAAGTCGCGCTTTCCTTCGCCAATATATTTCAGATTTTCTATTGCACGTCTTTTAATTGCCGGATTGGGAATCTTTTCCATCTGCTCACGTATCATTTTGGTTCCGAGTGCCCTGGTTTCTGGTGAGGCATAGTCTTCCAGATATTCCTGCAGAGTCATAAGTGCGTTAGGTGAACAGCAGTTGGCTATCTGTCCTGTTTTTACCAATGACATGAAACGGTCGCCTGTGCGTCCTTCGCGATAGCATGCAGTGCAGAAGCTTGGAATATAGCCGAGTTTCAGCAGCCATGACACTATCTCGTCCAGTGTACGGTTGTCACTGATATCGAACTGTGAGGAGTTTTCTTCAGGTGTTTCCTCTACGGCATATCCGCCTACGCTTGTACGCGAGCCTCCGCTTATCTGTGAGATACCGAGTTCAAGAACTTTCTCGCGCGATTTCTGCGATTCGCGTGTGGAGATAATCATGCCCGTGTATGGCACAGCTATACGGATGATGGCTACAATCTTCTGGAATATCTCGTCGGAGATAGCATTCTCGAAGTCTGCGGCATTTATATCGTCGGCAGAGCAGATTCGCGGTACACTTATTGTGTGAGGTCCTACTCCGTAAGTGGCTTCCAGATGTTCTGCGTGCATCAGCAGTCCGGTGAAATCGTACTTATATGTATTCAGACCGAACAGAACGCCGAGTCCAACATCGTCTATTCCGCCTTCCATTGCTCTGTCCATTGCCTCTGTGTGATAAGCATAATTGCTCTTCGGACCACGCGGATGAAGTTTCTCATAATTCTCCTTATGATATGTTTCCTGGAAAAGAATGTATGTACCTATACCTGCCCCGTGAAGCTTTCTGTAGTTCTCCACTGTTGTGGCGGCGATATTTACGTTCACGCGGCGTATGGCTCCGTTCTTATGCTTTATTCCGTATATGGTCTTTATGGACTCAAGGATATACTCTATAGGATTGTGCAACGGGTCTTCGCCGGCTTCAAGCGCCAGACGCTTGTGTCCCATATCCTGAAGTGCTATGACTTCGCGTTCTATATCTTCCTGACTGAGTTTCTTGCGGGCTATAGTCTTGTTTTTGATATGATAAGGGCAATACACACAGCTGTTTACGCAATAGTTTGAGAGATACAGCGGTGCGAACATCACTATTCTGTTGCCGTAGAACTTCTGCTTGATTTCTTTTGCCAGACTGAAGATTTCTTCCAGCTGTTCCGGGTCATTACATTCAAGCAGCAATGCGGCTTCACGGTGACTGATACCTTTGCATGCTCTTGCTTTTTCTATGATGGATGATATGAGTTCCCTGTTTCCGGCATTCTCTTCCGCATATTTCAGTGTGTCAAGAATTTCATCATGGCTGATAAATTCTTCAGCCTTTTTAGAATCGGCTCTGTACATAATTATATTTTTTAGAAGTTATAAGAGTTAAAGGAGTTATGGAAGTTAAAGAATAAACTTCTCTTATTCTACATAATCTCCTCGACCGTAGTCAATAGTATAGCCAATTGCGCTAAGCTTTTGTTCAAGAAAAGCCAGGCCTTCTGCTGCTTCGGCACCCATTGATGCCTTATTGTTGTACAACGAGTATTTACTTCTTTCCTGCGCAGGGGAGAGATTTGGCATCACTACATTTGCACCTGCCAGTATTCCTTTTTCTCGTCCGTCGGGGGCGAGTGAAGCCAGTGCCGTGGTAGACGGTATTAGTGCGTGAGGGTGCATAAGTCTGAATATTGACAACAGCAATAGGGTAGTGCGTATGCTGCCTGCACTTTTATCAGCAAATGGAGTGTCACGATGCGGTATGAAAGGACCTATTCCTATCATTTGAGGCTTGAACTCACCGATGAACAGGATATCTTCGATGATGTTGTCTGTGGTCTGTCCCGGACTGCCTACCATTATGCCTGTACCTGTCTGATAGCCTATCTCTTTCAGATTCTTAAGGCATTGCAGCCTGTTTTGCAGTGACATCGTTTCGGGGTGCAACAATGAATAATGATGAGGATTGTGAGTCTCATGACGTAGCAGATATCTGTTGGCTCCGGCTTCATAGAACATCTTGTATGCTTCGTATGATTTTTCTCCCAATGACAGTGTTATGGCTGCGTCCGGATATTCCCGGCGTATGGACGATACTATGTCCGCTATTCTTTCGTCGGTCATATAGTTGTCTTCGCCCCCCTGGAGGACAAAAGTACGAAACCCCAGTCTGTAACCTTCATCGCAACATTGCAGGATAGTTTCTTTGTCAAGACGATATCTCTCCACGTTTCTGTTGCTACGGCGTATTCCGCAGTACAGGCAGTCGTTGTGGCAGCAGTTTCCTACCTCAATAAGTCCGCGCACGAAAATCCTGTTGCCGAACACTTTTTGTGTTTCGGAGCGTGCAATGCTGTTTATCAGTTCAAGACTGTCGTCATCGCACTCATCCAATAATATACGAAATTCATCGGAAGAAAGTGTTTTCTCCCGATGAAGTCGCTCTATAAGTTTTCTCATATATATGTGATATGAAAAATCTCTGTTTATTCTTCTTCCTTGTAGTTCTCGTATTTCAGAGGTCGTTTAATCAGATCCTGATTAAGCTGTCTTTTGCCAGAAAGAGGGTCGTTGTGAGAACTTGGACCAGTGATACAGCCTTCAGGACAAGCCATCATTTCGATGAACTGTGCGTCTACCTTACCTGTCTTGGCATATGCTCTGAGAACACCGATATTCTTCTTGTTGAAGTCCGAAACCTGCATTATCTTAATGCCGTTGGCCTTTTCTCCCAAGTAAGCTTTTACAGCTCCTGCCACACCGCCTGCCTGTGCAAAACCGTGAGCCTCGCATACAGATTCTTTAGCTACCTTGTATGGAGAAACTTCCTTCAGGTCAATTCCCATACCCTTTATAACTGAGCTTATTTCCTCGAAAGTCATCACATAATCTACGCATTCGTCACGCTGAGCTTCTTTTCTCTTGGCGATACATGGACCTATGAATACCACTTTAGCATCTGGATATTTCTTTTTAGCGATACGTGATGCATAGTACATTGGCGAACCTGTTGTAGAAACGTATGGTTTCATAGCAGGTATATGCTTATTAACGAGTTCTATATATGACGGACAGCAAGAAGTAGTCATAAACTTCTGTCCTTCAGCAATCTTTTCAAGAAGCTCGTGAGCCTCGTTGCTTGTAGTCTGCATAGCTCCTTCGGCAACTTCTATAACATCGGCAAAACCAATCTGCTTCAAAGCTCCGTAAACTTCTTCTATGCTTGCGTCGAACTGTCCGAGTATAGATGGGGCAGGGATGGCAATTACCTGTTTTCCTGCACGTATTTCTTCAAGTACATCGAATACCTGCGAAATTTCGAATATAGCACCGAAAGGACATGCGTTAAGACATTTTCCACAATAGATACACTTGCTTTCGTCGATGTGCTCTATGTTGTGTTCATCCTTGCTGATTGCTTTTACCGGACATGCTTCTTCGCATGGAACAGGTATATATACGATAGCGTGGTAAGGACAGCTCTTGTGGCAGATACCGCAGCTGATACAAGTATCGTGGTCGATATGTGCCTGACCGGTTTTTTTATCGAAGTGTATGGCACCTTTAGGGCAATTCATGTAGCAGCTTCTTGCCACACAACCTCTACAAAGGTTACTTACCTCATAGTTTACCTGTACGCATGAAGAACATGCCTCGTCTATCACGCAAAGAATGTTTTCCTTGCTTTTTCCATGTCTTTCAAGAGCCTTACGGGCATATTCTGAAAGCGGAGTAAGTTCGTCTGTCTCGTCGGACATGTCCCATCCCAACAGAGGGAGTGACTTGTATTTTGTCACCGCGCGTTCTTTGTGGATACAGCAACGCCCTACAGGCTGAGAACGTCGTGGACTAAATTCCAATGGAACACGGTCTATTTTTTCAATTAGCTGTTTCTCTTTCCACAAGACTACAAGATTCTCAAGCAGCTTGTGTCTCACAATCATTACGTTGTTGGTAAATGCCATAAGTAAAAAAGTAGTATGACTATTAGTTGATAAATATAATTACGTTATTCTTTGTTTTCTTCAGCACCGTGCAGAATGAGTGTAGTGGCACCTAAAGTAAAAATACTTCCTTCTTCGATTATAACTCTTTCTTTAGGACCTAAAATCTCATTCATATGGAAAGTCCCTGTGATACTATCGTTATCCCTTAATGTATAAACTGTTTTTCCTTGCTTGTTTTTTTTGACATTGATGATGCAATGTCTGCGGTCCATACTCGGGTCGTTTGTCTCAATGGCTATATCCACGTCTGTTCCCTTACATCTGCGTCCTATCACGTTGTCTCCCTCATGCAGAGGTATAACCTGCTTGTAGGCGAATGTGTTTTCTATAACCACCACATTGCCATAGTCTTTTGTACCCTCTTTCTCGTCTATGATTTCTTCGCGACGTGTCGCTGCATTAAGTTTGGTACGTCCCAAACGTATGCTGAACTGTTTTTTACACTCCGGGCAGATGAAAACCAGTGATTGTCCTTCTTCATATTTGGTTTCATCAAATTGGATGTAATTGTCGCATTTAGGACATCTTACTCTCTTCATTCCTTAATAAAAATTGATTATTTGGATTTGTTAAGTAACCACGCTGTCTTGAACTGCTCTTCTTTCTTCAGTTCGTTTATTTTATTGTATGCTTGTGATTTGTCTGTATAGCTGTACAGGGCAATACGGAAACGGTTGTCTGATGTGAGAATCTTAGCATCATTATATCCCTGCTTCTTGAACTTGGCAAGTTCCTTTTCGGCATCCTGCATAGTCTGCAGACTTGCTACTATGATGAACAGACCTTTATCGCCGACAGTATTGCTTTTCTGAACTGCTTTGGCTTCTTTGGCCTCTTTCTTAACTGTAGTCTTTGGTTTTTCTTTTACAGCTTCAGCAGTCATTTCTTTCTTTACTACCGCAGGCTCAGCCTTAACAGCTTTTTCAACCTTTACAGTCTTAACCGCAACAGGATGTAAGGTATTTACGTTATTGCGTCTGCCGGCTGTAGCAGTCTGTTGCATATCTTCTGCATTATCAGGAGAGCTTGTAGCAAGCGATTTGCTTCTGATAGCATCCAGCATTGTTTCAGCCCCTAATGAAGCATAGCTTGAATTGTCAAGATAAGTATTCTCTACCGGAACAGAGAGTACAAAGAACAGGATTATGGCTGCCGCAATCCCGATGGCATGTTCTGCCATACGCTTGATGATATGCTGCTGTTTGTTCTTTTCTTTCGGACTCTCTACAGAGGATGGCATAGTTTCTATTACGATACGCTGTTCGGCAGCAGTTTCTTTTACAGATGCCAGTTCCGAGAGTGGAGATATCGAGAAACTGCCCAATCCGTAGAGGCTTGGACTGAAGAATGCATTTCCATATGGCTCAAAACCATATGTTCCGGCCATAGTGTAATACAGTGTTCCTATGTTATCTAACTCCGCCTGTCCGTTCTTGTATAAAGAATCTTTGATTTGTGATACGACACTTTCAATCTTTCTGCTTGCATCAGGAAAGTCTGTATCATATGATTGCATATATGATTGTGCCAGCAAACCGTCGTTTATAGTAAGCTGAGGATTGAAACCGATAGTTCTCAGCGGTGGGCAGAAAATATTTGCAGAATCCTTGAATTCTGCTGCTTTATTGTGTGCTATGAAACCTCCCAAACCGGGAACAATTACACAGTCATTTTCCAATAAAAGTACTTCTATATGTCTTGATAGCTCTTTCATACTGCAAAATTATAATTTTTTTTTAGAAGGCTGTGCATGTTTTGGGGATAAATTTATGGCTGAGAGTATTCTATTTGCAAAAAAAAACGAGTCATCCGCTAATTCCGAATGACTCGTGGGTTTATTATGCACCGCAAACATAATGTTTACGCAGCATAATATTCTTATAGCTAATAAAAGTCGTTCATACTGTGTTCATTATATGTTCACTGAACGGTTTCTAAACGCCCAGTGAACATATTCTGAACAACAATATCAGCTCTGAATCTTACTCATCAATACCTCTGCCAGCTCTGTCTGCTCAGCATCCTGAGCTAATTTTATACCTTCCTTCAGGGTTTCTATACCTTCTTTCGTGGTGAAGAAAGCATTGAAACGGCGGAGAGTCTGAATCTGCTGAATCGCAAAGTTTCTTGGCTCCGGATTATGCGGACATAATGCAGACAGCTGTTCGGCATCTATCTTATCGTCAAGCATATCTCTGAAAAGGTTTCTGTATGGCAGGCTGAACTTGTTTGCCAGAGGCTTGAAGGTGATATGATAGAGATTTTTCTGTGTTGTACGTCCGTTCTTGTCATGATAATTTACCTGTATAGGCTGATAAGTACAGATAGCCATAAGCAAAGAGTCAGCAACGGCAGATGCGGAGTCTTCGTCATCGAAATTGCATATTATTTCCTCGCCATCGTACGGACTGTCCAGACCTTCCATTTTTGCTACAGTGGAATTTTCCAGATAAAGAGTTTCGTCAGTGATGATTTCCTTTCCTTCTATTCCCCAGTCGAACAGACCGGTCCTGAGCTGGAAATGTTTTGACAGATAGATGTACTGGTTTCCTACAGTGGTTGTGACGCGGATATAGTCGTATTTCTGAGTTAAAGAGATAATCTCTTTTTGCATATTCTCTTTAATTGCTTCCTCGTCGTCATTGCTTTCGGATGCTTTTTCGTCTACCACGGTTTCTGTAGCCGGTGTTTCTTCCTCGATTATTGTAGGAACTTCTTCTGTAGTTTTTTCTTCAGCATTCAGGCTGATGCTTTCTATTTCGTTTTCTAAAGCCTTGACCCTTTCTGAAAGAACAGAATTTTCTTCTTTTTCCTTGAGGTACTGTTCTTTAACAGATGATAATTCCTTGTTGAGGCCTTCAACTTCCTTATTAAGACTTTCAATCTCCTTGTTGAGGCTGTCTTTCTCTGTCGCATGAAGTTCATTTGCAGACTTTAATTCCTTGCCGATATTATCTTTTTCAGTCTGATGATTCTCCTTAAGCGATTCCAGTTCTTTTCTGAGAGTTTCAAGCTCTTTATCGAGAGTTTCCTTATCGTTATTTAGTGTATTCTTCTCATTATTAAGAATCTCTACCTCTTTGTCTAAGGCTTCTTTTTCTTTACCGACGACATCCTTCTCTTTTTTAAGAGCTTCGTTCTCCTTGCTTAGAGCTTCTTTGTCTTTTGAAAGAGTTTCAATTTGTGTGTTCAGGCCTGCAATTTCGGCATTTAATCCATTTATCTCTGTATTAAGTCCTTCGATAACCTTTTGCAGATTCTCTATCTCTCCTGTCATCTTTTCAGATTCCAAAGAGATTTTAGTAGTTTCTTCCTTAAGCTTTTCAGAATTTTCCTTGGCTGAGCTTTCAAGACTTTCTTTCTCCTTGACTATGGATTCGTATTTTTCCTTGAGTGATTTCAATTCATCTGCTACCAATCCATACTCATTGTTAAGTCCTTCTTTCTCAGCAAGGTGCTGTTCCTTAAGTGTTTCAAGTTCCTTGCTGATACTTGACTTGTCGCTACATAGAGTCTCTAATTCCTTGGCAAGTTTTTCTTTTTCTAAGCCAAGAGTTTCCTTCTCCTTTTCAAGAGCTTCTTTCTCTGCATTAAGCCCTTCGATGACTTTCTGCAGACTTGCAATTTCCCCGGTCATCTTCTCAGATTCCAGGGAAATTCTTCTCATTTCCTCCTTTAACTTTTCAGAGTCCTCATTTGCCGATTTCTCTAAGGCCTCTTTTCCCATGACTATGGCCTCGTACTTCTCCTTGAGTTTCTGTAGCTCGTCGGATACAACCCCATATTCACTGTTTATACTTTCTTTATTCTTTTTGTATTTCTCGTTAAGGGAGTTGTATTCCCTCGATGTACTTCTCAACAGTTCGGACAATCTTTCATTCTCAAGTCTGAGCCTTGTCAGTTCAGTGTTTTGGGCTTCGATGTCCAAACCATACAATGCTTTATAGATTTTAAGTGCAAGTTTACCCATGTCATGTAAATATTTATCAGTCTCTGAATCGTTTTGTAAGTTCTCCAAACTCATCTATTCTGCGGTCCCTGAGGAATGGCCACCAGCGGCGTACATTTTCGCTTCTGTTCATGTCGATGTCCACGATGATGTTTTCTTCCTTCATATTATCAGCCTGAGCGATGATTTCTCCCTGCGGACCTGCTACGAAACTGTTTCCCCAGAACTGGATTCCGTTGGTCTGACCTGACGGGTCAGGCTCGTGTCCTACGCGGTTTACTGCAATGACAGGCAATCCGTTTGCTACGGCATGACCTCTCTGAACTGTTACCCATGCACCAAGCTGACGGAGTTTCTCTTCCTGAGTGTCAGTGCTTTCCCATCCGATAGCTGTAGGGTAGATAAGAAGCTCTGCTCCCTTGAGTGCCATCAGGCGTGCTCCTTCCGGATACCACTGGTCCCAACACACCTGTACTCCGAGTTTTCCTACAGAGGTCTGTATCGGCTCGAAGCCTATATCGCCCGGAGTGAAATAGAACTTTTCGTAATATGCAGGGTCGTCAGGAATGTGCATCTTGCGGTATTTGCCTGCTATGCTACCGTCTTTTTCGAATACCACAGCTGTGTTGTGATACAGTCCGGCTGCACGGCGCTCGAAGAGTGATGTTACAAGAACTATACCGTAGGCTGCTGCTATCTCACTGTAGAAACCTGTAGAAGGGCCTGGGATAGGTTCTGCAAGGTCGAAAAGACGTGTATCTTCTGTCTGGCAGAAATACAGGGAATTGTGTAATTCCTGCAATACCACCAACTGTGCCCCGGCTTTAGCCAGAGATGCTATGTTTCTGTGAAGTTTTTCCAAGTTATATTTGATATCTCCTGTGCAAGACTGCTGGACGATACCTACTCTTATTATTCTGTTCATATTGAATTATGTTTGTTTTATGTTTATATTATTTACCTTTGAATACTGATTCCGGATACTGCATTGTCACACAGTGGAGTGAACCGTGTTGCTTGATAAGTGCCCTGCAGTCCACACCAACGATTTCTCTGCCCGGGAATGCTTCCGACAATACTCTTGCGGCTTCCTTGTCATTTTCAGGCTGTGCGTATGTAGGGTAGAGCACAGCCTCGTTCATAATCAGGAAGTTGGCATATGTCGCAGGCAGTCTGTAGCCGTCCTCGTCATAGATAGCTTCCGGCATAGGGAGCGGTAGCAGTCTGTAAGGCTTTCCGTCGAGAGTGGTGAATGACTCCAACTGTTTCTCCATTGCGAGCAAAGCACTGTAATGTTCGTCGTTCGTGTCGTTGCACTTAACGTATGCTATGGTATCGTCCGGGCACAGTCTGGCGAGAGTATCTACGTGGCTGTCTGTGTCGTCGCCGGCCAGATAACCGTAATCGAGCCATAGAACCTGCTGAAGATTGAATGTCTCTTTCAGATACTCCTCGATTTCATGGCGCGATTTGGTATCGTTTCTGTTTGGAGCGAGCAGACAGAGAGATGTAGTGAGCATTGTACCTTTGCCGTCGCTTTCTATAGAGCCTCCTTCGAGTACGAAATCGCGCTTGTTGATATAGTCACCGTTCAACAGAGCTTTGCCGAACAGCTTGCTGTTTATCAGATTATCCTTGTCCGATGCGAATTTCATTCCCCAGCCGTTAAAACAGAAGTCTAACAGTTGAGGGTCGCCATGCTTGTCCTTCAGTGTTATGAAAGCATGGTCTCTGGCCCATGTATCGTTGGTCTTACACTGGAAGAATGTGATGTTTTCCTTGTATGGAAAGTTATTCAGCGCTTCCGGGAACTCCGGGGCTACTAACAGCAAAGGCTGTCTTGAAGCTATCTCTGTAGCCAGGTTTACGAAACATTCTTCTACTTCGTCTAACATATAGGCCCAGTCAGTATCTATATGCGGCCATGTCAATTGTATATAACTCTGTTTGTCCCATTCTGCATGGAGTAAAAGATTGGTATTCATTCTTCTATCTTGATTTATGTGTTTACTTTTTGTTTTCTGACAGTTTTTTCTTTCTGTACGAACGGAAATTGCTAACCCAATCTATCAACTCCTCCCATCGGGTGAAGTCTTTCTTGTAGATAAGTCCGACACCTTGAGTAGTGAGCGTTGATTTGGTGAAATATCTGTCGTTCGTCTGGTTATATCCTCTTATTCGGAAATCCCCGTTCTTTGTCAACAGCCAGATAGCTTCGAAGTCGCCCACAAAGTTAGTGTTTCTGAGCGTATTTTCCTTATATCCGAAGTTACCGTTTATTATAAGTCGGTTGTTCAGCAGCCTTCCGCTCAGGATTGCTTCCGCCTCTACGTCCGTCCATCCGTTCTGACCTGTGGTGAGATTTGTTCCTACGTTCCAGTTCTGACTGTCGATAACCTGCGAAAGCATATTGTTCAGCTGGCCGGAAAGTGTGCTGAATGCGAGCGAGCTTGTGGCGTCCGACTGTCCGCTCTGTGCCGCATAGTCGTAAGTGTAGAACTTGCCGACTCCAAGCAGGTAGATTATCTGTGTAGTCATCTGCTCCGGAGTGCTTGTAAGGCTCTTCACCAACTGCCTGTCTTCCTCGTTAACGGTAGGAAGCTCGATGTCGAAACTCAGGTTAGGGGAGGTGAGCAGACCGGAAAGGTTTACTATACAGTTCACTCTGATGTTACCCCTTGTGGAGGTCGCATCCGCTATAAGGTCATTTAGTGATGCGGAAGGCACTGTGTAGACAGCCTGTACATTCAGATTGGCAGCCTTAGGGTCGCCGTTGAACGATACGCTGCCGCCCTGTCTGAGGACGAAGTCTTTCCTGATTATATTCTGCATACTCAGCTTGTAGATACCTTCGGAGATATTGTAATTACCGAATATCTGGAAGTTACCCTTGTTGAAGAAGTTTATTCGCAGACTTCCCGTACCCTGGGCTGCTATATAGTCCCCTGATGCAGGGTCCATGATAATTTTCATGTCAGCCTGTGGAGAAGGTTCTATCTGCAGATTTATCCTTATATCTGCCGGAGCTTTTTCTTCCTCTATTGTTTTTTGCTCGTTCAGATAGTGGTATAGATCAGTCTTTACATCCTCTTGTCTTCTTTTCGGAGTCTTGTCTACGAATGTGATGAATTTGTTGCTTATGGCCTCTGTCGCAGTGCCAAGAACGTAAACGAATGAAGTATTGTTTTCAGCTCTTACGTTGCCGTCTACTACCAGTCCGGTGGCTTCATTCCCGCGCAGATTAGTCTTTCCTGATGCATATATCTTTCCGTAGAAAGGAAAATCCGGACTTTCCTTGTCGGAACTGAAAACCATCATATTATTAGTGTCGAACTGGAACATATAGCTCAGCTCTTTCAGTTTCTTGTGCTTCAGATATCCGTTTGCGGTTCCTGTGTTTCCTTCATTGTCGGTCAGCTGAACATCGTTGAATATAAATTCTCCTGAATTGATGATGACAGAATCAGCTTTGGCTCTGAAGAAACTGTTCAGAACGTTTACTTTCATTCCCACTTCCGCCTTAGCTCTTCCTTCGAGGTCAAGCTCCTTGAACGGACCGAACAGCCTTACATGTCCATAAGCTTTTCCTTCCACATCGCTGAAGATATCTTTGATGAAGTGCTGCAGGAAGGCCATGTCCGTACCTCCGGCATTGATGTTCAGGTCAAGTCCTTTCTCTTTTGGAGATATGTAGCCTTTTACTCCTGTGAACACTCCGTCTGTTTTTCTGATATTGGCATCGAGCAGTATTCTTCCCTTTTCATTGTCGAAACCGCCCTTTATGTCGGCCTCACCTAACAGTGCTTCATTGAGGGAGAAATTGTTCACTTTAAGTCTGGCATCCAGCAAAGGCTTGCTCAGCACGTTCGATGCGAGAGCTTTTCCGCTGACGTTTCCCTCGAATTTAACGGCATTGAACTGTATCATGTCCATAATGTACAGGAGGTTTACGTTCTGCAGATTGATTACGCATGAGTCTGATTCAGACTTGCCTATGCGACCGTTGATTTTTACATACTGTCTGCCGTGCTCGAACAGGAAGTTTGAGATGTCTATGCTGTCTTTGTCAATGCTGATATTCGATTTATGCACGTTCCAGATAGTATCGCTAAGCACAACCTGGCTCGGATTTAATTCTATCTCAGTATGCAGTCTGCCATTATCGGCATTTTTTGAGAAAATGGTATTTGCAGATACTTTGCCGCTGTATGTCACACTCGTGTTGTTTCCCCAAAAAACATTGGTTGCGAGAGTGTCATTGTATGCTTTGGCATTAAGACTGACGTTTACCATAGCCCCTTTTTTCATTAACAGGTTAGATCTCACGTGGCAATGCAAGTCTTCCTCTGGGTTTTCAAACAGCAGCGTAGTCGACTCATATTTCTTGTTGTTGTATATTATTTCCGGGATATTGGCATTAATATACACTTTAGTCTTGCTGTCGTCTATATATCCGTTCAGTGTAGCCGGCATATTCAGCTCTACCGGAAGTTTCAGAACCTTATTGAAGAAATTCGAGTTGTCAATAGTGAAGCGGAGAGTGAAATTGTTGTCCGTCTTCTGCTTTATAATCTTGTTGCTCTCATCGAAAAACGACGGAATATACCTGTGGGCAACCTTGATTACGCTTGCCGGAATAGTCTTATATGAATAATTTCCGTTTATCTCTCCATTTATGAAGTCTGATTCTATACGGATGGTTTTACCATTGTCTTTCTCGTTGGCCGAAAGTCTGAAATAGGGTAGGAAGTAACAGTTTTCCTTTTCTTCGGATGCACAGTTCAGGCTGTCGATACTGATGTTTCCTTCTATATCGTCAAAAGTCTTACCATTGAAATCAGCCAAAAGATTCAATGAATATGTAGTATTTACATACTTGTCTGTCAGTTTCAGCTTCTCCGGACGGAAATCCTTCAGTCTTGCTGACAGATTGAATACAGGAATCTCTTCTGCTGTTGAGAATTTTCCGTCGATGTTCAGTTTCAGATTATCATCATTCACTGATATATGTCCGTTGAATCCCCCCGGAGTATATCTTCCGTCGAGCATTATATTTCTATATGTATATCCCTTGACATCCAAGGATTTGATTTCCCCTTTTACGTGCGATTCAGGCTTGTTGTTCTTGTAGGTAAGTCCGTTCAGTGTGATATTGAAAGATGCTTTTCCGAGCATGTCCTCCTTCTGAGTCAGTTTTCCGAGATTGAGATTTTCCGAATAGAATCTGCCCGAATAAAATCTCTTGTTGTTGACAGTATCTCTGTTCATCTGGAATTGTGACTGGATGTTGCCGAGTGGCGTATATATCGTCAGCTTGTTTTCAATCTTGTTGGCCGTACCTTTCACATTACCATAGATGCTTGCAGTAGCTATGTCCTGCACTATATCCGGCAGATTATCGTTGCCGTTTATGTTTCTGAAAATCCATTGTGCACCGTCTTCGCGTACTTCTACTCTTTTTATGTCAAGGTTGAAATATGTGTCGGCAGTGTCGTTTGCCAATATAAGGTTCCCGCCGAAATCCAGATTTACACTTCTATCGTTTGAATAAATCCTTAAATCATTCACATAGTGGGTGTTACCGTCGTTGGCAAGTGTGGATTTCACGTTTACGGTATCGCTGAAATGTTTCAGGGCCGGTACCAGTGCACTGATGTCCGAAGGCACAATGCTTGCCGACAGACCGCAATGATAGTCTACATCCGAGACTCTCTTGATTTTCAGAAGATTGTCAAAATCGGCCACAAGGCTGTCTATGCGTACATTGCTTTGAGGCAGCAGCAGTTCAAACTCCTCAATACGCAGGTTTTTCTTATTGCCGATGGCTTTTAATGACAGTTTTTTGAGAGCAAGTCCGGACTTCTCTATCATGCTTAGACGCTTGACGTGGATGTTAAGAGAATCCTCTGACAGGGCTTTCAGAGATATGTTGGCAGATATGTTTCTGACCGCGATATGCGACGGATTGAACTTTCCTTCGGTTTCTTTTTCCGACAGCACATCAAGCTTGAAATTGCTTCTTCTTATCAGAATGGAGTTGATTCGCAGGTCGAGAACTTTCTGCTCCTTGTTGTCATCCTTGCTTTTCAGCAGGTCTGTTATGAATTTTATGTTCAGGTCGGATTCCTTGTTTTCCTTAGCCAGATTGACGTTTGAACCGAAAAGCTGGATACTGTTGATTCTGATTTTCCCCCTGAGTATTGCCTGGATATCGAATTTGGCTGAAAATCTTGCTACATTGACAAGCGGCTTGCCTTGTCTGTCGGAAATCTCGAGGTCGTCTATTATGATTCTGTTCAGCAGCCCCAAATCTATGTTCCCGATTTTCACTTCAGTCTTCAGAACCTTTGACAGCTCACGTACAGCAATCGAACTGATACCTTGCTGTATGTACGGAATATTCAGCAAAGCTATCAGCCCGAAATAAACGACCATCAGGAGTATAATGATGGCTCTTAGTGTATGTTTGATTAGCGTGAACGTTCTCATTTGGTGTATAAATCAGTACAAAAATACAAATATCATGTGTATTACACCTACAAAAGCTTCTGATATTTCAGAAATTTTGCAAAAAAAACGGAATATGGACACCTATTTTATCCGATTAAGAAAAAATATTATGAACTTTGCAGCGGATTTCAAATTTAAGATTGTTTTGAGGATGAAAAAAATAACTAATTATCCCTCCCCATTTTTTTCTATTTTACCGATAGTGATATTGGTAGTGTTGCTGTATCTTACTATCGGAAGTTTTGGTTCTGATGCTCTGTCCGGAGCCAGTCAGGTTTGTCTGCTGATAGCGACGGCCGTCAGTGCGGCTATAGGAATGATTGGCTATGGAATAAAATGGAAAGACATAGAGCATGCTATTGTGAATAACATTGCCGGAGTCAGCTCGGCTATAATAATACTGCTGATAATAGGTGCCCTGTCGGCTGTGTGGATGCTCAGCGGAGTAGTGCCTACTCTGATTTATTACGGTGTGCAGTTGATACATCCGAATCTTTTCCTTGCATCCTGCTGTGTGATTTGCGCCATAGTGTCCGTCATGACGGGAAGTTCGTGGACCACTATCGCTACCATAGGAATAGCCCTGATGGGTATAGGCAAGGCGCAAGGTTTCGAAGAGGGATGGATAGCCGGTGCGATTATTTCCGGAGCCTATTTCGGCGATAAGGTTTCACCATTGTCCGACACTACCATTCTTGCATCGTCGGTGACTGATACTCCGCTCTTCACGCATATCAGATATCTGATGATTACTACAGTTCCATCAATATTGATTGCGCTGACAATTTTCCTTGTAGCAGGATTTAATCATGAGGCAGGAAGTACGGCGGAAATGGCGGAGGTGGCAAACGGGCTGGCCAATAGATTCAATATTTCAGTATGGCTGCTTACAGTACCTGTAGTGACCGGTATTCTGATAGCAAAGAAAGTGCCTTCCATCATAACATTGTTTGTTTCGGCTGCGATGGCTGTTGTGTTTATGCTGATATTCCAGATGGACAATGTCATAGAACTGGCTGGAGGCAGCAGCGATGCACAGTCTGTATTCAAAACTACATTGCAGACACTGTTTACGTCATCCAGTCTGCAGGCAGAAACTTCTCAGCTGACAGAACTGATTGCCACCAGAGGAATGGGAGGTATGATGAATACAATATGGCTGATTATCTGCGCCATGTGTCTTGGTGGGGCTATGACTGCATGCGGTATGTTGGCAAGCATAACGAAGGTATTCGTAAGATTTACACGCAGACTTACCGGAATGGTAGCCTCAACTGTAGGTTCCGGAATATTCCTCAATCTGGCCACTGCGGACCAGTATATCTCTATTATCCTTGTAGGAAACATGTTCAGGGATATATACAAGGATAACGGGTATGAAGGCCGTCTGCTGAGCCGTACTACAGAAGATGCTGTGACTGTGACATCTGTGCTTGTGCCATGGAATACTTGCGGAATGACGCAGGCCACTATCTTGGGCGTGCCGACGTTGGCGTATATTCCGTATGCGTTTTTCAATTATATCAGTCCGATGATGAGTATCCTCGTGGCTGCATTGGGGTACAAGATATTCCGTGTAAAGAAAGACTGAGTCGTCTAAATCACAATAGAGGTAAAAGATGGGTTTCCGCCCATCTTTTTATGTTTATGGCGGCATTGTCCGGTCTGACAGCTTCTTCTGTGGGCATACTGTCAGGCGTAATGCTGTGTACTGCTGAGAATCCTTCGGCCGTGAGTCTCTCTTTCTGCGATGCACGTCCGGCAATCAGCCATACAGGTACTTTGTGGCGTTGCGCTCTGCGGAGTACTCTTTCCGGAAGCTTGCCCATCAAAGTCTGTTCGTCGGCATGGCCTTCACCTGTGATGACAAGGTCGGCATCCGAGATAATC
>Glacier_p1__coassemble_187_pt1 | contig 61217 bp, 44 predicted proteins | sample Glacier_p1__metabat2_high_PE_023 | metagenome-assembled genome bin Glacier_p1 | reverse complement strand
TCACATTGACAATCAATTCGTTATAATTTTAAGCCTATTTCGCGACTGTCCCTAAATAATAAAATGTTAACCCAAAAACAATCTTGATACCTCATTACAGTTAAGAGAGATAAATCAGAGTTTTTCTTTATAGCAATAAGACTTACAAAAAAGTTACCCAAATTTCTTTGTTGCAAAATTAGAAACATATATATTTACACCATAAAACTAAAATACGAAATGACAGCAAAATAATACATGTTTTTTAGCAATAAAGTATTAAAGTAAATATCAGCCTGCCAAACAAACTTCAGAAGGTAAATTTTAATCCTTAAATAAAACGCTTCGTCGTTTGAAGTAAAACGTTTCGTCGTTTTATCTCAAACGACGAAGCATTTTTATTTGTACTATTTTATCCGCTTTTTGAACGTTATTTTCATGGAATATAAAAAGTTGTTTTTCAGCCTGTAAAAGCCTTTTTTAAATTTTATTTTCTGAAAATTTGTTTATATTATTGTGATCAGACAAGAATAAAAAAAACAAAGAAACGGTTATGGGTAAAAGGTTTTACATTTTAGTCTTATTACTGACATTGGCTTTCACCGCAAAGGGCCAAAGTATTTTCTCTACCATTTATAATATGGACGACGGACTGTCCAATAACAGAGTCAATGCCATCACACAAGATAAGAACGGTTTCATGTGGTTTGGAACTGATGACGGTTTATGCAGATTCGACGGTATAAAATTCAAAACATATATTCTTTCTGATTATATAGATGAAAATGCAAGCAGTTACATTACTCATCTGTTTATAGATTCCCAAAACATGATGTGGATTGGGACAAACAATGGGATTACCATTTTTGACTATACCAACAACAAATTCAAGGCTTTTAAGGCCTTTACAAGAGATAGTATAAAAATAGCAACACCAGTATTAGAAATTGCAGAGGACAAAGACGGAAATGTTTGGATAGGAACATTCCAAAACGGATTGGATAAATTCGACTACGAAACCGAAACTTTCAGAAATTATAAGGACAACTCTACTGACAATCTTTTATATCATATACATGACATTACGGAATTCAGTCCGGGAAATCTGCTTGTGGCAAGTGATAACGGTGTGTGCTACTTCACTACGGACGACATGAAAATTAAAAGAGCCGATGATACTTCCATAAAATTCAGATTCAGCCCGGAATAGTTTATCTATTCCATATTTATAGATAAGGAACAGAGTTTATGGTTAGGTTCATACTTCGCAGGAATACAATTCTTCTCGCCATACCAGAGTAATTTTAAATACTTCAAGTGTACAGGAAACGGTGCAGGAAAAGTAGTCAACTGTATCGCCAAGGATGGTGACAGGGGGTACTTTATAGGTACTGACGACGACGGAATATACAGATTCGACCCTACGGAAAAAGCTACAAAACCTTACCGAACGGTTAAGGACATAAATTCTACATACTATTGTATTCACGACATACTGATAGACGGTGACCTGATGTATGCCGCAACATACGAACGTGGACTAGAAGTGACAAATCTGAAAACGGGACAGATGATTTCATATCTGAATAATCCCAAAGACAGCACTACAATACATTCGTCGAAGATATTCAAACTGATGAAGGCAAGTACGGATTTTTCAATAAACTCGCTCGCGCAGGAACTGAATATGAGCCGCACATCGGTATTTACAAAGATAAAGGGCATTATGGGTATGACACCTAACGATTTCATCAAGGTGACAAAGCTGAAAACTGCCGCAAAGCTGTTGGCGGAAGGCAAATACAGGATTTCTGAAATAACTTATATAGTGGGATTCAGTTCATCATCGTATTTTGCAAAATGCTTCCAGAAGCAATTCGGCATACTGCCTACTGATTTTGTAAAGAATCTGAAGGGTAATGAATAATCATCTTGTTGCGAATGGTGGATAAATAACTCATTTGAATTAACTTTGCACCACAATTTGATTTCGCAAAAAAGATGAGACTTGACAAGAACATTACTAAGATTGGAAATAAAACGGAACAGCTGCCTATATTATGGTATCTGCTTAAATGGACTGTAATAGGGGCAGTAGCCGGTGCATTGATTGGCTCGGCATCGGCATTACTGCTGGCATCACTAAACTGGGCTACAGACTATCGTGAAAATAACCTTTGGATAATAGCACTTCTTCCGTTGGGAGGTTTGGCTATAGGACTGATATATCATTATCTGGCAGATACAGCGGCCAAAGGTAATAATTTTCTGATAGAGGAGATACGCTCTTCAAGAAACATAATCCCGTTCAAGATGGCTCCGTTGGTTTATATAGGTACGGTGCTGACACATCTGTTCGGAGGTTCTGCCGGACGTGAAGGTACAGGTGTGCAAATGGGAGGAGCGATAGCCGATTTTATGTCCCGTCTGTTCAAAATGCACCCTTACGACAGGAAAATTATGATTCAGATAGGTATAGGTGCAGGATTTGCATCTATCTTCGGAACTCCGCTTGCAGGGGCTGTTTTCGCTCTTGAGGTCATCATAGTGGGAAGACTGAGATACGACGCCATACTACCTGTTTTCCTTTCGGCTTTTTTCGCCAACCTGACCTGCCACGCATGGGGAATAACCCACACTCATTACTGCATCAGCCAGACTCCGGACATAAACATACAGACATTGCTGTTGGTTATTGCGGCAAGTATTCTTTTCGGAATTACTGCAATGACTTTCTCACGGTTCATTGAGATTTGGGGAGGTCTGGCAAAAAAGTATATATCATACCCTCCTTTGCGTCCTTTCATAGGAGGTATTTTCATCGCACTGAGTGTTTATCTGTTAGGAACAACCAAATATATCGGTCTTGGTATTCCTACCATAGTAGCATCGTTCAGTGAGGTACAGATGTGGTATGACTTTCTGCTGAAAATCCTCCTTACTACATTTACTATCGGAGTAGGATTCAAAGGCGGTGAGGTCACTCCCCTATTCTTCGTCGGTGCGACATTGGGAAGCGCATTGTCTGCAATACTGCCACTGCACGTATCATTCCTTGCCGGAATAGGTTTCGTGGCCGTTTTTGCCGGAGCAACCAACACTCCTATTGCCTGCACGCTTATGGGAATCGAGCTGTTCGGAGCAGATGCTGCTGTATATATAGGAATAGCCTGTGTAACAGCATATATGTTCTCAGGACATACTGGTATATACACTTCACAGGTTATCGGAAGTCCTAAACATATCATATTCTGGAAAAAGAAAAAAGGAAAGACGCTGGACTAAGATGTTTTTTTTCATAGGGAATGCTTGATTTTTATCAACAAAGTCTTTAATTTTGAGGATATAAGCAACAAAAGTATCACTTCTGTTGTTTTTAGGATTAAAGATAAAGACATTCTTGGTTTATGAAAAAACAAATTCTTACGATGTGCCTTGCAACTGCAATGATAGCAGCAGGCACAAACAATGCAAATGCCTGCACAGGCATAACTCTAACAGCAAAAGACAGCACTAAAATCCTTGCGAGAACCATCGAATGGGGAGGAAGCGACCTCAACAGCCAGTACGTTATAGTTCCAAGGGGATATACTGCACAATCATATGTTCCTGGAGGTATTGACGGAATGAAATTTACGGCCAAATACGGATATGTGGGATTGGCTGTGGAACAAAAGGAGTTTATAGCCGAAGGACTTAACGAGAAAGGGTTGTCAGCCGGACTGTTCTACTTCCCTAAATATGGCAAGTATGAAGATTATAATGCGGCAAACAAGGAAGAGAGCATTGCCGACCTGCAGTTGGTTTCTTGGATTCTCGGAGAATGTGCCACTGTGAAAGATGTGAAAGATGCAATAAGCAAGATTCACGTTATTGCAATAGATCCAAGAGCCTCAACTGTGCACTGGAGGTTTGCGGATACTACAGGAAGACAAATTGTTCTGGAAATTATAGACGGCAAGCCTGTTTTCTATGAAAACGAGTTGGGTGTATTGACTAATTCGCCTGATTTCAAATGGCAGATGACAAATCTGAACAATTATGTAAATCTCTTCCCGGGTTCTGCTCCTTCTCAGAAACTTGGCGAGACTGAGCTTTCACAGTTTGGAGCCGGTAGCGGATTTCTTGGTATTCCTGGTGATGTAACTCCTCCGTCACGATTTGTTAGAGCTGCATTCTATCAGGCTACAGCACCTGTACAGGAAACATCTGAAGAAACCGTACTGCAAGGTTTTCAGATTCTGAACAATTTTGACATCCCCGTAGGTATAGAATTCGCACGCGGACAGGTTCCGGTAAATATCCCAAGTGCCACACAATGGACTTCAGCCACAGACATGAACAATCTGAAGATTTACTTCCGAACGATGTACAACAGTGCCATAAGAAGCATAGACCTGAAGGATATAGATTTCAGCAAAGTGAAATACCGTGCCGCACCGATGGATACTCAGAAACAGCAGCCGGTGTTCAATATCAAAGTGAAATAAATAAAAAACGGATTACCTCTTTCGGGGTAATCCGCTTTTTATTTATACTGTAAAATTGTTTATCAGAACAATTTAGAAGGATATTCACCAGCATCAACCAATGCCTGAATCTTATCAACTACACTCTGACGGTCAGCAGCATAAGTTACACCGAACCATTTAGAAGTAGTGTCAAGAACCTTAACATTAGCAGTCTTTTCATTGATAAGTTTGTTTACCATCAATGGGATGAAGTATTCTGCTTTCAGATTATCCTTATTTGCGTCAAGGAATTCAGTGAAATAGTCTTCTGAATACTGGAAATAGTCAGGAGTGAAGCCCCACATGTTCATAGAAACAGGAGTATTATCTTCTACACCTACCCATTCCCCATTTTCATCCTTATAGCTTACAACGCCATTTATACGCATGATTTCAGTACGTTCTACTACTGTAGTAAGATTACCTTCTTCGTTGGCAGAGCAGATACCACGTGCAACAGAACCACTTTCAGACAAAGTGTTACCGATACGGAAACCTACCATGCAATAGTCGTTCTTTGAACCTTCAGGAAGCTCTGAAAGATATTTGCCAAGAACTGCGAAACTGTCTCTTCCATAGAAGTCGTCAGCATTGATTACTGCAAATGGTTCTTTGATAACATCCTTACCCATCAATACAGCATGATTTGTACCCCATGGTTTTACACGACCTTCAGGACAAGTATATCCGGCAGGAAGGTTATCAAGTGCCTGGAATACCACTTCTACAGGAATATGATTTTCATATTTGCTAAGAACGATCTTACGGAAATCTTCTTCGAAATCTTTACGGATTACGAATACAATCTTACCGAATCCGCCACGGATAGCATCGAAGATAGAATAATCCATAATTGTTTCTCCACTTGGACCAAGTCCGTCAAGCTGCTTAAGGCCACCGTAACGGCTGCCCATACCGGCTGCCAATACAAATAATGTTGGTTTCATAAGTTATATAAAGTTATATTTAAAAGTAAGTCATTGCAAAGATAAAGATTTATTATTAATCATATACTTCCTGAACAAATTATATTCAATTATAGTTATTTTTTTAGTATATTCGCAAGCATAAAGAAACATAGATATGAAGAAATTTTTAAAATGGTGTGGAATTATAATCTCCCTCCCTTTCGCCCTATTTATAATAATATCAATTTTAATATATATCCCCCCTGTGCAGGAGTTCATGGTCAGGAAGGCAGCTTCTGCGGCTTCAGCTGCAGCAGGTATGGATATAAGCGTAGGCAGGATATCGCTGTCATTCCCCCTTAATCTGAATATACTCGATGTTTCAGCTGTACAGGAAAAAGACACTCTGCTCAGTGCGGGAAAAATAACCCTGAAGGTTCAGATGAAGCCATTGCTGAGAAAACAGGTGGAAATAGATGCCTTCAGGCTAGAGGAAATCAGTCTGAACACCAGGGATATGATATCCGGACTCAGCCTTAAAGGCGAACTTGGAGAGCTGTATCTTGAATCGCACGGGGTTGCACTGTCTCCTGAAACCGCTGTTATAAACTCATTTATCCTTAAAGATACGCACGTGGACATATGCATGGCGGACACGGCTGCAGCAGACACTGCTGCCGGCGAACCGCTGTACTGGCAGTTTATGCTGCACGAGGCTGTTCTGGAAAATGTAGCAATAAACCTCAGTATGCCTCTTGACAGTATGAGGATGGGAGTAAATATAGGTTCAGCCGCGCTTACGGAAGGTCTTGTTGACCTGCGGAAAGAGGCATATTCTATACAAAAGTTCAGAATCAGGAACTCGTCAGTCCGCTATGCGTCAGGAAGCGGACAGCCGGCGGAAGGGTTTGATCCGTCATACATCGCCATAGCCGGACTGAATATTGGTCTGGACTCTATATATTATTGCGGAAATGAGATAAAGGCAGGAATAAAGGATTTCAGGATGAAAGAACGCTCCGGACTGGAAATCATATCTGCCGGAGGGGTGGTGACGGCCAATGACGAACGGATTGACGTATCGGGACTGGAGCTGAAAACCACCGATTCTTATCTCTCAGTACAGGCCAGCGCGGGGTGGAACATATCGCAGATAAACAATGACGGCAGCATACAGGCCAGGATAATGGCTGATATAGGCAAGAACGATTTGTTCCGCTTCGTGACGGGTATGCCTGAGGACTTTAGGAAGGACTTTCCGGCAGAACCTGTACGGATACGTGCGGGTGTGGACGGCAGCCTGAACAGAATGAGGATAACGGGAGTGAGCGCGGAGATAGACGGGCATGTCTGTCTGACGGCAGAAGGATATCTGAACGATGTGACTGACAGCGCGAAGATGGCGGCACATCTTGATATGGATGGCGTTTTCCCGGACATGAAGTTTGCACAGTCGCTGATGGGGGCTGCGGTAGTACCTGCAGACATGGCCATAAAGGGCAGTGCAGACATGAGGAACGACAGTCTGATGGCGGCATTGGCTCTCTCGCAGGGTGAAGGACAGGCTGAGATAAGGGCCGGATTCATGCCCGGCAATGAGGCTTTCTTTGCCGAAATGGAGCTGAAGGAGCTGAATATACATAACTTCTTACCAACCGATTCATTGTTTAGGGTAACAGCATCGCTTTCGGCAGAGGGGAGAGGGTTTGACGTGTTTTCGCCGGACACACGGATGAATATAAAGGCAGGAGTTTCCAATTTTGAATTGTCAAATTCTTTCTCCGGAATTAATATGAAAGCCGGACTTGCCGACGGCAAAATGAATGCTGCTTTCAATATCAATGACAACATGATGGATATAGGCTCAATACTTGACGCTGATATTTCAAGCGGCAATATAATGGCCAAAATGCGTACAGACATCAAACGTCTGGATTTGCACGCTCTGGGACTTGTAGCACAGCCATTGAAAATAGCGCAAGATATAGACATCGATGCACGTACGGATATGAAAAACAGACATCAGGCTAAGGTCTCAATAAATAATATCAGACTTACCACAAAAAAAAGCTCTTTCAAAACAAAAGATTTGAACTTCGGGGTGAGCATGACGGAAGATTCTCTGCGCTCGTACATCAACTCGGGGAATATGACAATGCTCCTCAGGACTACAGGAGGCATAGACAAGGTGACTGACAGACTGACAAAAATATCTACTCTTGCTGCCAAGCAGTGGGAAAGCAGGACATTAAACCTTGACACTCTGCGTGCTTTGCTGCCGGAAACATCGTTCAGGCTGACGGCAGGCGATGACAATCCGTTTGTGAATACTCTCGAGATGGGGGGCATTGGTTTTAGTAAACTTTATGCCTCACTTAATACTTCCCCGGCAAACGGAATAAACAGTTCAGCTTATCTGTACGGTCTGCACACTGACAGTCTGCGTCTGGATACAATTACGTTCCGCGCGGTGCAGGACACGACAGGCATAATCCTTACAGGAGGAGTGAAGGCTAACCATACGGACAGGCAGGAGGCTTTGGCTTCGCCGATTGGCCAATTGGCTTCGCCGAATAGTCATTTCGGCATATCACTGGACGGAGGTATTTTCAACGGCGGCGCACGGATGATGGTGAAATACGCCAACGCACGGAACGAAACCGGGGCACTGATAGGACTGGAAGCTGTGCTGCGCGAGGGAGGTATAAGTCTGCACGTGTTGCCTGAAGAGCCTATTCTGGTTTACAGAAAATTTCAGTTGAACAAGGATAATTATATATTCCTGAGTGACAAAGGCAGGATACATGCCGACATGAAACTGTACGATGAAAAAGGAACGGGGCTGCAGATATATTCTGTGGCGGACTCTACGTCGCTGCAGGACGTAACGCTGAGCGTAAACCGTATTGATATAGGTGAGTTCAAACGTATAATCCCTTATATGCCGCCTGTAGAAGGAGTTATCAGCGCCGAGGCTCATTATGTGCAGCAGAAAGAAAACATGTTCATGACTGCAATCGAGACAGACATCAGCAGATTGGCTTATTCCGGCAAGCCGCTTGGAAACTGGACGATGAGCGGTGTCTATCTGCCGATGGAGAACAGCGGACATCATGTGGACGGATATATAACAAGAAACGGCAGCACTCTGGCTGAGATAAACGGCCGGTACAGAGCGGCGGCTTCAGACGAAGAGAAAGACAGAATAAGCGCACATATGCAGCTGATGCGTTTTCCTTTGGATATAGCAGGGGCTTTTGTTCCGGAGGATATGGCCCGGCTGAAAGGGTATGCCGGAGGAGAAATCACAGTGGAAGGCCCGACGGACAGTCCTGTCATAAACGGACGGCTGGACACGGACAGCGTGAACGTGTTTATTCCTATGGCTTCGGTGAACCTGAGGCTGGAGGATAAGCCGATAACGGTGACAAACAACAAGCTGGTGTTCGACAAATACGGCATCTTCTCGCGAGGGAAGAATCCTTACGTGATAGACGGAAGCATCGACTTTGCAGACATGAGTAATATGCGGATGGACCTGAAGATGACGGCACGTAACTTCGAGGTGTTCAACGCGAAGAAGAACCGCACGTCGATGGTGTACGGAAAGATGTATATCGACCTTAATACTACTATTAAGGGTACGCCGGACGCAATATCGGTGCGCGGCAGTGCGAATATACTCGGCAGCAGCGACTTTACTTACGTGCTGCGCGAATCGCCGCTGACGGTGGAGGACAGACTGGCGGAAACGGTGACTTTCGTGAACTTTGCGGACACGGCGGCTGCACGGAGGAAACCGCTCCGGGAGATGCGTCCGGGAGGTATCGACATGCTGGTGAATCTGCATATAGACCAGGCGGTGCAGTGTAAAGTGGATATCAACGAGAGCGGCTCGAACTATATGCGTGTGGAAGGTGGGGGCGACCTGGCTTTCCAGTACACGCCGGACGGGAACATGCTGCTGAACGGGCGGTACTCGCTGATGAGCGGAGAGATGAAATACGAAATGCCGGTCATCCCGCTGAAGACATTCAAGATAAGGGAAGGAAGTTATATAGAGTGGACGGGTAATGTGATGGACCCGCGACTGAACATTCAGGCGTATGAGAGGATGAGGACTTCCGTCACTCAGGAAGGACAGACGGCAAGGATGGTGGGCTTCGACGTGGGTGTGAGCATAACGAACAGGCTGAGCAACCTTGGATTCGCTTTTACCATCGACGCTCCGGAGGACGGTTCGATGCAGAACGAACTGGCGGCAATGTCGGCCTCGCAGAAGAACAAGGCGGCGGTGACTATGCTCGTGACGGGGATGTATATCTCGGACAGCTCGACGGCGAAACTTGATGCGAACAGTGCGCTGAACTCGTATCTGCAGGGACAGATAAACAATATAGCGGGTAATGCGCTGAAAACGATTGACCTGAGTGTGGGCATGGAAACGACGAACGCCACGGAGACGGGCGACCAGAGGACGGACTATAACTTCCAGTTTGCGAAACGTTTCTGGAACAACCGGGTGCGTGTGGTGATAGGGGGTAAAATCTCTACGGGAAATGCCGCGGTGAGGGACGAGTCGTTCATAGACAATATATCGCTGGAATACAGACTCGACAATAGCGGCACGAGATACGTTAAGCTCTTCCACGACAAGAAGTATGCGAATGTCCTGGAAGGCGAAGTGACGGAAACGGGTGCCGGTATAGTGCTGAAGAAGAAGGTGAGCCGGATAAGGGATTTATTTATATTCCAGAGGAAGAAGAAAAAGGTTAATGACACAGAAGAAAAAGTAAATGAAAATGAAAATAAATAACATACTTGGATTATTGGTTGTCGTGACCGTAATTGCCGGATGTTCCACCACAAAGAATCTGCCTGAAGGTGAAACCTTATATACGGGTATAAAGGATATACGCGTGAACGAAAAAGACATAAGCGAAAATGGAGAGAAAACACTGGAAGAAGTAACTGCAGCCGTCAGTGTGGCTCCGAACAACTCTTTCTTCGGCAGCGCCAAACATCGTATTCCCATCCCCTTCGGACTCTGGGTTTACAACAATTTCCAGAAATACGAGAAAGGACTTGGCAGATGGATTTTCCGCAAGCTGGCAGCCACGCCCGTAACGGTGTCGTCCGTCAATCCGGAAACACGCACGAAGATTGCATCGAACCTGCTGAAGGACTACGGGTATTTCGACGGAAACGTGACGTACAGCGTGGACAGCACAAAAAATCCGAGGGCCGTGAAGCTGAGCTATGAGATTAGCATGGGGAGGCCGTACCTTATAGATACGGTGACGTATGAGGGTTTTCCGGAACGTGCGGACAGGATTATCAGAAAGCATTTCGACGAGAGGCTCGTGAGAAGCAACCGGAATTTCGACGTGACGCTTCTGAACAGCGAGCGCGAAAGGCTCGTGAACCTCTTCAAGGACAACGGGTATTATTTCTTCCGTGGGGAGTATATCTCTTTCCTTGCCGACACGCTGATGCGGTCGGGGTACGTGAACCTGAAGATTGTGCCGGCCGCGAATATCCCGAAGGAGGCGAAGAAGCCGTACGTGATTGGGACGACGGAGGTAAGGCTGATAGGCTGCAACGGGGAGCAGCCGGAGGACTCTATCTGCGCCAGGGACTTTACGGTGCATTACTTCGGCAAGAAACCGGAGCTGAAATACGGGGTGCTGAGGAAAAGATTTATCTACAGAAGCGGCGAGACGTATTCGCTCACAAGGCAGAACTACACGCAGGAGGCACTGGCAAGGCTCGGGGTGTTCAAGTTCAATGAGTTCCAGTACGTTCCGCGTGGGGAATCGGACACTCTCGACATCAAGGTGAACTCGATGTTCGACCTGCCGTATGACAGCGAGCTGGAGTTCAACCTCACGACGAAGGATACGAAACAGACGGGGCCGGGAGCGAAGTTCAATCTGTCGAGGAAGAACTTCATGCGCATGGGGGCCTCGCTGAATCTTGAGGTGAAAGGCTCGTATGAATGGCAGACAAGCTCGACTGTGGACGGACGAAGCTCGGTGATGAACTCGTATGAGCTTGGGGCGGCTCTGTCGCTGGAATTTCCGCGCATCGTGCTGCCGTGGCTGAAGGACAGGATTGACCCGTTCCGCTTTCCGTCGAGCACTAACTTCAAGGTGTATGCCGAGCAGATAAACCGAGCGCGGTACTTCAAGATGCTGTCGTTCGGAGGAACGGTATCGTACAGTTTCCAGCCGAAAAGGAGCATGAAGCACTCGGTGACTCCGCTGAACCTGGCGTTCAACACGCTGCAGAACAGTACGGAGGAGTTCAATCAGATAGCAGCCCAGAACCCTATGCTGTTCTACAGTCTGAGCGACCAGTTCATACCGTCGCAGTCGTACACGGTGACGTTCGACAATTCGTTCCGCAAACGCAAGAACCGCACGTGGTGGGAAAACTCGCTGACAAGTGCGGGTAATGTCACTTCGCTGATATATGCCGCCTTCGGACAGAAGTTCACGGAGAAGGACAAGAAGCTGCTGGGAACGCAGTTCGCACAGTTCCTGAAGTATTCATCGGAGGTGAGAAACACTTTATCGTTCAATGACACTCATCAGTTGGCTTTCAGGGCGATGGGCGGCATAATATGGTCGTACGGTAACAAGACTATTGCACCGTACACGGAGCAGTTCTATGTGGGAGGGGCGAACAGTATCCGCGCCTTCACCATCCGCTCCATCGGACCGGGACGATACAGGCCGGCGGAGAATAACACGTACTCGTATGTGGACCAGACGGGTGACATAAAACTTGAAGCGAATATGGAGTATCGTTTCAGATTATTCTCTAACTTTGCAGGCGGAAGTCTGAACGGTGCTGTCTTTCTGGACGCGGGCAATGTATGGCTTCTCAGAGAGGACCCGGCACGTCCGGGAGCTGAATTCACCTTCAACCGCCTCTTCGACAGCATAGCGCTGGGAACGGGAGCCGGAATAAGATATGACCTGGATTTTCTCGTCCTCAGACTTGACTTGGGTATCGCCCTGCATGTGCCATACGACACAGGAAAGAAAGGGTATTATAATATTCCACGGTTCAAGGACGGAATGGGGTTGCATTTTGCTATCGGGTATCCGTTCTGATAAATTAATAATTAAGAATTAAGAATTGGCTTTGGTATGGGAACTTTATCGGCTAAAAGAATAATTATCATCATAATAGCAGCTGTCAGCATGATAGCATGCACAGGAAACAGTAAATCAGAAAAGAAAATCAATATGGAAAATGTAAAAGAAACATTAGTTCGCCTGGAAACAACAATGGGCGACATCACAGTGAAACTCTATGACGAAACTCCTAAACACAGGGATAACTTTATCAAATTAGTCAAGGAAGGAGCGTACGACAGCACTCTGTTCCACCGCGTGATAAAGAACTTTATGATTCAGGCCGGCGACCCGCTGAGCAAGACAGCGACAGACACTACGGTGCTTGGAAGCGGTGACGTGGGCTACACTATCCCGGCAGAGTTCAACAAGAACTTTTTCCACAAGAAAGGTGCTCTTGCCGCCGCACGCCAGGGCGACGAGGTGAACCCGGAAAGGGAATCGTCAGGATGTCAGTTCTATATCGTGACAGGAAGAAAGTTCAGCGAGGCGCAGATGATTAATATGGAGAACCACATGAACGAGGCTCGCCTGGAAGAGGTGTTCAACAATCTGGCACGCAAGCATATGAAGGAAATCTACAAGATGCGCAAGGCCGGCGACACTGAAGGCTTGCTGGAACTGCAGGACTCACTGGAATCGCAGGCACGCAGCATAGTGGAAAAAGAACCTGCACTGAAATATACCAAGGAACAGAAACAGGCTTATACCACAATAGGCGGCGCACCTCATCTTGACGGATCATACACTGTATTCGGTGAGGTAATCGACGGTATGGACGTAGTGGAAAAGATTGAACAGGTGGGAACAAACCGCGCAGACCGCCCGAAAACGGATATCAGGATTCTGAAGGCGGAGGTGATGAATAAATAAAAGAAAATGCTTACAATCAACAGACATACCCTCGACAACGGCCTCCGCATTGTACACAGCGAGGACAACTCTACCCAGATGGTTGCCCTCAACATTCTCTATAATGTAGGAGCAAGGGACGAGCATCCTGAACATACGGGCTTCGCACACCTGTTCGAGCATCTGATGTTCGGAGGCTCGGTGAATATCCCGGACTATGACACTCCTGTGCAGAACGCAGGGGGCGAGAACAATGCGTGGACCAACAACGACATTACAAACTACTATATCACTCTGCCGTGCGGAAATGCTGAAACGGGGTTCTGGCTGGAAAGCGACAGAATGCTCTCGCTCGACTTCAACGAGAAGAGTCTTGAGGTGCAGAAGCATGTCGTGACAGAGGAATTCAAACAGAGAAACCTGAATCAGCCGTATGGCGATGTGTCGCATATCATAAGGGATATGGCATACAAGACTCACCCTTACCGCTGGCCTACCATAGGAAAGGAAATCAGCCATATCACTAATGCGACGATGGACGATGTGAAGGATTTCTTCTACAGATTCTATGCGCCGAACAATGCCATACTGAGCGTGAGCGGAAATATCACGTTCGAAGAGACCGTACGACTGGCGGAGAAGTGGTTCGGAGATATCCCAAGAAGGGACATCAGGGAGAGAAACCTGCCGATGGAGGAGCAGCAGACGGAGGAAAGACGACTCACCGTGGAAAGGAATGTGCCTGTGGACACACTCTATATGGCATTCCATATGTGTAACAGACGCGACAGGAGATATCACACGTTCGATATCATGTCCGACATTCTGTGCAACGGGCGTTCGTCGCGACTCATACAGAGGCTGGTCATCGGAAAGAAAATCTTCTCGTCGGTGGATGCGTATATCTCCGGAAGTATCGAAAACGGACTGTTTCATATCACCGGAAAACCGTGCGATGGTATCAGCCTCGAAGAAGCGGAACAGGCGGTATGGGAGGAGCTGGAGAAACTGAAACATGAGCCAATCAACCCGAGAGAACTGGAGAAAGTAAAAAACAGATACGAAAGCGAACAGATATTCAGCAATATCAACTATCTGAGCGTGGCCACAAACATGGCTTTCTTCGAACTGATAGGCAAGGCCGAGGATATCAACAGCGAAGTGGACAGATATCGCTCCGTAACAGCAGAGGAGATAGCAGCTACGGCAAAGGAATGTTTCGTACGCACGAATTGCAACACATTATATTATAAGAAGAAATGAAACAGCACTACCGCACACTCCTGACATTGGGTATTCCGATAGTGATAGGACAGATAGGAGTAATAGTATTGGGATTTGCCGATACGCTGATGATAGGACATCACAGCACGACGGAGCTTGCTGCTGCGAGTTTTGTCAACAATATGTTTAATCTTGCGATAATCTTCAGCACAGGTTTCTCCTACGGACTGACTCCTGTGGTGGGAAGTCTGTTCGGACGTGGAATGCGCACTGACGTGGGACGCGCTCTGAAGAACAGTCTTGCGGCAAACACTCTGCTCGCCGTACTGGTATGTGCAGTGATGAGTGGAGTATATGCAGCCATTCCACACATGGGGCAGCCGGAAGAGCTTATCCCGTACATCCGGCCGTATTTCCTAATTCTGTTAGTATCTATCCCGTTAGTACTGTGGTTCAACGGTTTCAAGCAGTTTGCCGACGGAATAACGGACACGAAAGTGCCTATGTGGATTCTGCTGAGCGGAAATATCCTTAATATAATAGGTAATTATGTACTGATATACGGCAAGATGGGATTCCCTGAATTGGGACTCTGCGGAGCCGGTATATCTACCCTTATCTCAAGAATACTGATGGTGGTGGCCTTTCTGGTCCTCTTCTTCATGACTGACCGCTATGCGGAATACAAAGCCGGATTCCACAAAGGCAGAGTGAACAGGGAAGAGTTCCGTCATCTGAACAGGCTCGGCTGGCCTATAGCCGGACAGATGGGTATGGAAACAGCATCGTTCAGCCTCAGTGCCATTATGATAGGATGGTTGGGAAGTATGGAGCTGGCATCGTATCAGATTATGATGGCGGTGTCGCAGGTATGCTTCATGATGTATTACGGCATGGGAGCGGCTGTATCTGTCAGAATAAGCAATTTCCACGGCCAGGGCGATATGGAGAACGTACGCCGCACTGCCAACTATGGGTTCCATATCATCCTCGTGATGCTTCTGATGACAGGTATTCCTATCTTCCTCCTCAGAAACCATATCGGAGGATGGTTTACTGACAGCGAGGAGGTGAGCCGCATGGTGGCAAGCGTGATATATCCGTTCCTGCTATATCAGTTCGGCGACGCACTGCAGATAAACTTTGCCAACTCTCTGCGCGGTATATCCGACGTGAAACCGATGCTTCTCTATGCTTTCATAGCCTATTTCGTGATTTCCCTTCCGGCAGGATATATCTTCGGATTTGTTCTTGACGCCGGACTGACGGGAGTATGGATGGCATTTCCTTTCGGACTGACCAGCGCCGGTGTGATGTACTGGCTGAGGTTCAGGAAGAAAACAAGGATAGTATAGGTTTGTGAGTTTTTAATTATTAATTTCTTCAATGTTCTCTACCAAGTCTAAATTAGCTTTCGGATATATAGTGCTTATCATTCTCCTTTTGGGAGCCATAGGTTACGTGTATAAACAGATGAACCTCCTGACACAGCCTACGGGTCTGGAGGAAAGCATCTACAACCGACGACGCACTACCCACAATATTATCAGCCGACTGTATGAAACAGAGGTGATAGGTCAGGCACTGCGCACAGGCGACTCGAACGAGCTGTGGCTATACACCAAGGCGATGAAGAAAGTGCATCTCTCAATCGACACTCTCCGCACGCTTCTTACTGACTCCGTGCAGCAGGCACGTATAGACACGGTCAAGATACTTCTGCGCGACAAGGAGAGAAACATGTTGGCAGTGTTGGAAGCGATGCGCACCACTCCTACCGACATCATATACCGAAAGCAATTGGACAGTCTGCTTCACGAACACGACTCTCTCATAACCAAGAGCCACGTACGCCGCCGTGTAGTGACCCACCATAACACATACACCATACACCACGAGCCGAAAGGGTTCTTCCGTCGCCTGGCTGATGTGTTTGCACCCGGGAAGGCAGATTCCACTGAGGTGAGCAACGTGGTGGAAGAGGTATTCACCGACACGATAGACCAGGTGTTCAGCCCGGTGGACACAATAGCTTCGATGCTGTCAGGCATACAGGACAAGGTGTTTCAGACGCGCCAGGACGAGCTGCGCACACTGAGCTACAGAATAAACCGCCTGAAGATAGCCGGCAGCCACCTGAGCCGCCGCGTCAACCAGCTTCTTGAGAGTATAGAGCAGGACGAACAGGCCGCGCTTGCCGCACGAATGTATCACGAGCAGTCGATACGCCGCGAAGCCGCACTCGCCATGGCGGGTATCTCAGTGGCGGCCATCATCCTGGTACTGGTGTTCTTCACCATTATATGGCGCGACCTGACACGCAGCTACCACTACCGCCGCGAGTTGGAAAAGGCACGTGACTATGCCGAAGACCTGCTCCGGGCACGCGAGAAGCTGATGCTTACCATCACACACGATATCAAGGCTCCGGCAGGCTCCATCATAGGATATACCGACCTCCTGGAGCGTCTTATCATCGACAAGCGCCAGATGTTCTATTTAGAGAACATGAAGAGTTCCGCACAGCATCTGTTGGCTCTTGTCACTTCGCTGCTTGACTATCACCGTCTGGAGGCAGGGAAGATGGACCTTAATCCTGTAGCTTTCCGTCCGTACCGACTGCTCGAAGAGATATACAACAGTTTTCTCCCTCTCGCCGAGAAGAAAGGTATCACCCTGAGATATGCATCGGACATGGCGCACGACCTGACTCTCGAAGGCGACCCGTTCCGCATACGGCAGATAGTGGAGAATCTGCTTTCGAACGCCCTTAAGTTTACAGCAGAAGGCAGCATAACCCTCACAGCCGATTACTCCGGCGTACGTTTCTCATTCAGTGTAGAAGATACCGGCTGCGGCATGACAGAAGCCGAGCAGGGAAAGATATTCAATGAGTTCACCCGTCTTCCGGGGGCACAGGGACAGGAAGGATTCGGCCTCGGACTATCTATCACACGCAAGTTGGTTGAGCTTCAGAACGGACAAATCAGTGTGGACAGCACTCCGGGACAAGGCAGCCGCTTCAGGGTAGTCATTCCGCTGCCGTCATTTGCCCATGCACGCCAAAGAGATACAGAAAAATGTCCGCACCTGGAGAATCACACTCCCCTCCCCTACCCAACCGCCGCCAATCTGCGTATTCTCCTTATCGACGACGACCGCATCCAGCTACAACTAACGCGCGACATGCTCCTCAGTCTGAACAAAGCAGACAAGGATATAATAGAAACCATAGTATGCTGCCAGCAGCCTGACGAAGTATTCGAACGGATAAGAGAGGAGAAGTTTGATATCCTCTTCACTGACATACAGATGCCGGCCATGGACGGTTTCAGTCTGTTAGACACACTGCGCAATATGCCTGAGGAACAAGCTGCAGCCATTCCGGTGGTAGCTATAACAGCCCGTGCCGTACCAGACGACGACGGGTTCCGCAGCCGTGGTTTTGCAGCAGTACTGCGAAAGCCTTTCAGCCGAAAAGATATCATGCACATTCTGAGCCGGACGCTGAATTGTGATGAAGAGGTGACAGGAACAGGCACAGAAGATAAAGACGCAGAAGATATTGTCACAGAATATATAAGCACAAAAGAAACAATCACAGAAGAGAAGTCTGAGATTAAAGACATCGAAGCAGACAGCAGCATTATCTCCGGAAATACTTCCCGTTTCAACTTCTCCCGCCTCACAGAGTTCTCCATGGACGATGAAGAAGCGGCAAGAGAAATACTATCCACTTTTGCCGAAGAAACTAAAAGGAACATCAGGAAGATGGAAGATGCCATAGCAGCTCACGACACGAACGCCATCTGCGCCATAGCACACAAGATGCTGCCCACATTCATAATGATAGAGGCACGCGATGCCATCCCTGCCCTGCAGTGGCTTGACGAGCACAAAGGGAAAGCCACAGACCACGAAGAGGCATGCCGCCATGCATATACTATAATAGATATAGCAAAAGACATACCGGAGATTCTACAGAGGTAATCCTTTTCTCACCTGCCAATCCAAAGCTCCGGATTGAGCTTCACGGTTTCCTTTCTGAGCTGGAAGTGCAGCACCGTATTTCCGTCGGCATCCGTATGAATCTGTCCGAGGACATCACGAGCCTTGAGCACACTGCCCTGCTTCACTATCACCGACTGCAGATTGCAATACACAGAGATATAGCTGCCGTGGCGCACAAGGACGTTGGCCAGACCGTTGTACTGGAACACGGCAGTCACTTCGCCGTCGAACACCGTCCTTGCCATAGCTCCTTCCCTCGCCTTTATATCGATACCCTTGTTGTCGAGGCGCACGTTTCTGAGGCCCTCCACCTGATACTGCCCGTAGTGTCCCACCACGACGTACGGCCCTGTGACAGGCACAGGCAGCCTGCCCTTGTTCTTCTCGAAAGTACCGGCCAATTTACGGTCGTCCTCATTCATATTGAAACGCTCCATCGGTTCAGCACTCCTTTTCTTCTCCACTTCGCTGTCCTGCTGCCCTTTACCGGAGCTGTTCACCTGCGCTTTTCTGCGACGTTCCTCTTCGGCCTTCCTTCTGCGTTCCTCCTCGGCCCTTTTCCTTGCTGCCTCTATTTCGATGGCTATCAGACGGTCAATCTCCGCGTTCAGCCTGTCTGCGGCCTTGCGCTGTTTGTTCAGTTCTCCACGAATCTGAATCTGTTTCTTCTGCATCGATGCAAGGAGTTTCTTTCTCTCCGCCTCCTGCGCCTCGAGTTTCTTCTTCTCCTGCTCCTGATGCCTGAGCAGTTCCACCTTGGCCGCATACGTTTCCTCGGTCACCTTCTTCTTGTCCTTTATCTCCTCCTGTTTGGACTTTATCTCCTCGCCCTTTCTGCGCTGAAACTCGGCATACTGGCGCACGTAGCGCAATCGTCTGTACATCCGGCTCAGATTGTCGGCCGAGAAGACAAACATCAGTTTCTCCTGTATCGAGCTGTTGCGATGCAGATACCTGAGCGATTCCTCATATCTGTCCTGCTTCGTCTTCAGTTCCCCACCGAGCTGCTTAAGCTCGTTCTCCAGACGGTTTATCTCCTGCTGAATGCTGTTCACATCCCTTTGCACGGTCGTCAGATACTTGCGGCGCTCCTCTATCTGTCCGCTGATGAGGGCCAGATTGTCCAACTGGCTTTTCACATCCTTGCCTGCCGACTGAAGCAGCGATTCCGATTCGTTTATCCTCTTGTGGAGTTCGTTACGCTCCTTCTCCAGCTGACGGATTTTCGATGTCGACTGGGGGTATGCCCACTGCAACGGGAGCAAGAGAAACATGACGATAACTGACAGGGTGACGAGTCTTCTCAGATGAGAAGGCTGCCATCCGGATGATTTTGTGAGTTTAACTATGTTGAGCTTATGGTTATTCATTATGAATTTTTAATTATCAACTGTATCACCTCCTGCACCGTCATTTTCCTGTATTTGGCCGGTACTTCCGATTTTGCATCCCAATCGGAGTCCGTTCCTATACGGGAGAGTTTCAGTCCTAATGAGTATTTCTTTTGTGTTCCTTCCGGAGTCAGCTCTATCGACTGCGGAAACACGTCGCTGCCCACCATCGTAAAGTCCGTGTAGCGGCAATGCAGTGCATACGGCAGGTCCTTCAGCGATATCACAGTTTCCTCCAGTCGTCCGTCCATGGCAGATGTAAAGAAGCTATAGCGTGAGTCTTTCATCTGAGAACGCGAATCCTTCACTTGCAGATGCGCCCTTCCGTCCTGTTCGCTGAGGTCGAACTTAACGGCATCCTCAACCGTCAGACTCTCCCTGCCCGGTAGGAATATCTCGTTGAGGAACAGCGACTGCAACGCATTGAAGTCCACCTCCACCTTAAGTATGTCGGCCACTTCGGCAAAGCCAATCTCCACATACCGCCTGTTCATCCTGTCTATCACCAACACGCCTTTGGGAGTGATATCCATGCGCGCCACCTCTATGCCCAATACCGGCGCCACACTCAGGCGTATAAGCTCTCCGCGCCGGATGCGCATATTGGCATTCACCGACACGGACGATGATTCGCTTCCCATATTCAGCTGCACACGTGTACGTGCCGTCAGATTCTCTCTCTGCGGAGTCCACTCTATCACTTTCTCCATATATTCAGTGCCCGAAAGACCGCCTATCACGGTGTTCCGGAGCGCATTCCTCGATGTTGAGCATCCCGTAAGCAGGAGTGCTATGAGGAAAAGGGGGATTATTATTCGTTTTGCCATGTTATCAATTCTCCAAGTATCTCTTCAGCGCCACCTTCCTCTTCAGTCTCTTAATCTCCTTTTCGGGTCGTGGCACGGTTCCTTCGTCCGTCGGTTCCTCTATCGTCAGGGCCTTTTTCCACATCTCCACGGCCTTCTCCTTCTCGCCGAGCTTGAAGTAGATATCGCCGCAATGTTCCACTATCACCTGACTCTTGTCGCCGCCGTTCCTCATGGCCTGTTCTATGTAGATACGCGCCTCCGTGTACCTGCCCTTCTCGAACAGAATCCACGCATACGTGTCCAGATACGTCGCGTTCTCCGGTTCCTCCTTCACGGTGATGAAGCTCATCTCCTCCGCCTTGTCCAGGTCAGTGCGTTCCACCGACAGATAATACGCATAATTGTTCAGTGTATTGATATTCTTCGGATTATACACCAGCGACGAATCATATGCCGCATATGCCTCCGCCTTCATCTCGCGCTGATGATACAGGTCGCCAAGGATAGAATAGAAATCCGATGCTATCCCCTTGTCGCTCTTCTCGTTTATCTGCTGCACCCCCTTGCGGAACACCTCCAGCGCCTTCTCCGTCTGCTCCTTCTGATAGTGAGCCATTCCGAGATAATAATAGAACTCCATCGCGTCAGGACTGTACACCAAGGCAGGTTCCGCCACACGAATCACCTCGTCCGGGTCGTTCCTGCTGATGGCATAACCCAGCAGCTGCAGCCTCGCCGGCTTGTTCTCCGGGTCTATGCTCAGCACCCTGTCGAGCACCGGCACCGATTCCTTCTCCATCTTCTTCGATATCAGATACTGCGCATAGAGCATCGCCACGTCCGCCGTAGTCTGCTTCCTGCCCATCATCTTCTCGAACAGGCAGATAATCTTCGTGCTGTCCCTGTCCGTCTGTTCCGATTTCAGAATAAGCTGCCTCATGAAGTTCATCTTCACCCCCGGCTCCACATTCCCGTTCACCAGGATAGAATCTGTCTGCACCGCATACAGGCTGTCCTGCCCCGTTTTCTGATAATACGAAGCCAGCGAAATCATGGCCGGCGCATAGTCCGGTTCCTCCTTCAGAATCTCACTGTACACCTTCAGCGCCTCGTCGTTGCGCCCCACGGAGAGATACATGTCGCCCATCACCGTCCTGTAGCGCATATCGTACGGATATTCGTCCGTGAGCGACTGAATCTCGCCGAACGCCTTCTCCATATTGTCCATCTGCAGATACGCCCTGAACTTCTCCATGCTTATCTGTTCCGACTTCCCGTCCAGCTCCTCTATGCGGTCCAGCACAGCCACCAGGCGGTCATAACTCTTCGTCCTTCCGTACAGTTCCGCCAGCGAGAGCAGCGGTTCAAGCCTTGCCGGAAATATCTGCGCCATGTCCTCATATACGGTGACAGCCTTCAGCCAGTCCTGCTTCTGCCGGTAATACGACGCCAGGGTCTGCTTGTACCAGAAATTGCCGTCGTCCCTGCGCACCGCCTGCTTCAGAGCTTCCTCGCCCTTCTGCTCCTGCCCCAGGAACATATAGAACTGCGACAGCTCATACAGCACTGCAGCCGAGCCGGGATAAATCTCCAGACAGCGGCCGTACAGCTCGAAGGCAGCATCATAGTCGCCCTTCTGCTTCATGCGCACCGCTTCGAGAAAATAATAGTCAAACTTCCTGCGCTCCCCGTACGTCAGCGGGTCCTCGAGCTCCGTCGCCGCCTTGTCCGCCGCACGCCCCCTGTTCCTGAGGGTTCCGCATGAGGAGAGGAAGAGGAGTAAAAACAACAGTATATAGTACATTTTCATTTCCTCCCGCTATGTCCGAATCCCCCTTCTCCGCGTTCCGTCTCGTCCAGGACGTCCGTCACTTCCCATTCCGCCTGTTCGTGGCGCGCTATCACCATCTGGGCCACACGTTCGCCATCCTCTATCGTGAATGGTTCTGCAGAGAGATTCACAAGGATGATACACACCTCGCCCCTGTAGTCCGCATCAATCGTTCCCGGACTGTTCAGCACCGTGACACCCTTCTTCAGAGCCAGTCCGCTACGAGGGCGCACCTGAGCTTCATATCCTGCCGGCAGAGCCATGAAAAGCCCCGTAGGCACCAGGCAACGCTCCATAGGCCCAAGGATGACAGGAGAATCGATATTCGCACGCAGGTCAAGGCCTGCCGAAAGAGGAGTCGCATACTGCGGCAACTCATGTTTTGATTTGTTTACTATTCTGATTTTCATATGTTTGAGTTTTTTTTGACATCAGTTCTTAATTATTCATCAGCCTCACACCGCCGGCAGACTGTTTCCGTTAATCTTCCTGTACAGGTCCAGCGCATACACATCCGTCATTCCCGATATATAGTCCAGCACCGCCATAATCCGTCCGTACAGTGTCGGTGCCGCCACGTCATACTGTGCAGACACCCTGTTTATCAGCAGCCTCGAGTACGCCTTCTCCGGATTCATCACCGCCTCTATCATCAGGTCCGTCAGAGTAGACATCACCCTGTATCCGGCCAGCTCCACGTCCACCACTTCCTTCGAGCGGTAAATCCTGCTGTATGCCACCTCCGAACAGTCCTCGTACGCCCGTTTCGCCCTCTCGTCCATCCTCCCCACGAGCGTACCCCGGAACGTCCCATTCAGGATACTCTCCTCGTTCTCCACAAACACCCGCGTACATTCATTCACCATCACCCCTATGGCCACACTCCTGAGATACGCTATCTGCTCGTTCTCGTCCGCCACCATTCTGCACACCTCCTCCGTACGCCTCGCCCTCTCCGGGTCCATGAATCCGCGGTAGAGCCGCTTCGTCTGCTCCGTGTCCAGAATCTTCAGCCTGTACGCATCCTCTATGTCCATCATCTGATAGCAGATGTCGTCCGCCGCCTCCACCAGGTACACCAGCGGATGCCTTGCATACCGTGCAGCCTCGCCCTCAGCGCTCAGCCTCTTTATTCCGAGTTCCGCCGCTATCTTCCCGAACTCCTTCTGCTCGCTCATGAAGAACCCGAACTTCTGCTTCCCCCCCGCCAGTACCGACGCATACGGATATTTCACTATCGACGCCAATGTGGAATACGTCATCACGAACCCTCCCGGCCTTCGCCCCCTGAACTGGTGGGTAAGCAGGCGGAAAGCATTCGCATTCCCCTCGAAGTTCGTTATGTCGCTCCACTGCTCCCGCGTCAGCCTCTCGCGGAGGTTCATCCCCTTTCCCTCTGTAAAGTACGTCGCTATAGCCTTCTCGCCCGAATGTCCGAAAGGCGGATTGCCCAGGTCGTGAGCCAGACATGCCGCCGACACTATGGCGCCCGCCTCGCCTATATGCGTTTCTGCCAGGCCGGGACTTCGGCGTAACAGAAGACGGGAGACTTCGGAGCCTAAGGAGCGGCCCACACAGGCCACCTCTAAACTGTGCGTAAGCCTGTTATGTACAAACACGCTTCCAGGCAGCGGAAACACTTGCGTCTTATTCTGCAGCCTCCTGAATGGTGCTGAGAAAATCAACCGGTCATAGTCGCGCTGAAACTCAGTTCTGTCGTCTTTTCTTGCCTCATGCAGATGCTCAAGGCCGAGACGTTTATTGGATATTAGTTGTTTCCAATTCATAATAGGATGATTTATTGGTGCAAAGATAAAATTTTGTTTTCAATATTCAACCTTATTGATTATTAAGTGGGCTATAAAGAAACAAAGGGTGAGAACGAACGCCCTCACCCTTCAACCATACTACTCTAAAATTTTATTAAACGTTTTTTTCACATCTATATCAATAGACATCCGATAAACCGAAAAAGAACGTCCACTGAACAACAATCGAACCTTCGTATAGAAATGTAGTTAACTAACTACCGGCTTAGCACCGGAAGTGATATTCAAAGCCTCCGGATGTTCTTTAATATAAGATTCTATATGTCGTACACGTTTCTCCTCCAGGATTTCATCAACAGCAATAAGGATTCCTGTCTCTTCCACATCGCCAAAACCATAATTAATCGCTGTTCCGAACATACGCATAGTAGGCGAAAGACTCATATAAGCATTAACCAAAGGAGGGATATTATATCCTAACTTACGGACCTCTGTATTCAGGATTTTATAGTCTTCTTTAAAAGTATTACAGCAGAACAACTTTTCAAGTTGCTTGACATCAGTCTCTATTTCAAGCGGTTGAACCGGAGTTATCAAAGAATCAGGATCGCTGAAATGCTTATTGAGGAAATAAAGAATCATATCGCGACCATAACGGTTGTAGCTTGGATACATTGTCATCTTGCCAAAATAGTATTTCATCTTAGGATTGATAACGGTGAGCGCTCCAAGACCATCCCAAAGATTGTCCAAAGCAAAAAGACCTTTAGAACCCGCACGGCTTGACTGATATTCAAGCGTTACAAAAGAACGCCCCAACTCAACTGTATACGGGAGATACTCCTTCAGGAATTTTTCGGAGAAATTAAACATGTGAGCTGTCGCCAGTACAGGTTTTCCATGCTCGTCAAATTCCACTTCATCGCCAAACAGATAGCGGTAACCGCCAAGTATTTCCTCGGCATCCGGATTCCATACCACTAATTGTTTGTATGGGTTCTCCATCAAATCGTATTCATCCAAGTCAAGAGATTTTCCTGTTCCACCTCCTGCTTCACGGAATGCAATCTCACGAAGGCGTCCTATCTCCTTCAATACGTTAGGAGAGTCTTTCCACGTAACGATATATATCTCGTTATTACTCTTGTTAGTAAATCTCAATCGCTTTTCTTCTGTCAATTCCGATTTCAAAATCTCCTTATCAATCGGAGCAATAATATCTTCCATATATCTTCTCTTGTTGTTTTCTTTGCTATACTTATAATTTATAGACAAGTTCTCGCACATAGTTAGCCCATTCTGCGTGAGAACGTGTCTTGTCGAATGTCTGCCAAGGAATCGGCTTACCTATAGTTATTTTAAATGTCTTATGCCTGTTCTTATACATCTCATCTGCCAGATAAAGCATTGCGATATTGAACTTTATCCCTAAGAACTTGCAAATATTGGCCAGATTATAAAAGAAATCCGAATTTCTTCCCTCAAAATGCACAGGAACCACATCACGCTGCGATTCAATACTTTTCGAAATGAAAGTCTTTTTCCATTCCAAATCCTTTATCACTCCTTTATTTCTTCTGGAGCACAACCCTGCCGGAAACATTATGATATGTTCATTCGAACGAAAACCTGCCTCTACCATACGAGGAAAGTCCCTCGACTGCGACCCGGTCTTATTGATAGGAATACACAGCGGAGCCAGACCATGCAGGTTCATAAGCAAATCGTTGACCAGATATTTGATTCTACCATCATAATGCTTGCCCAATACATATCCCAATGCTATCCCGTCCTGTCCTCCCAAAGGATGATTTGAAACAAAAGTGCACAGGCCTGCTTCAGGCAGATTTTCCAAACCCTCAACTTCCAGTTTTATATCCAGATACTCCATACAGGCATCAAGAAAATCCACTCCCGTCTTATCAGATACACTGGATAAGAAACTGTTTATCTCATCCTGATGAACTATACGCTTCATATAAGAAACAAGAAAACGGGGAATACGGCTGGCCTTTTTGCCTGCTTTTTCCTTTAATATTTTGTCTATATCTATCAGAAATACAGAATTGTCCGGCATATATTACATTATTTTTTAGATTATTCAGCGCAAAAATAGTGTATCTTTTGCAAAAAGTTACATTTAAAGGAGAAAATTATACAATTACATGCTAAAAATTATGCAATAATATATTTATGGACAAAGATTTTACATTTATTTTAAACATAGAATATTTTCTACAATACCGTCCGATACCTGTTGATAACTTTTGGAAAGATTTTCATTCTACGATAACTGTTTTTTGTAAGGAAATTTATAATTTTACGCCTAATTTGGATAAATAAGGTATAAAGCATATAATAACAGCATTTATGGACGATGTAAAACAGACATACCACATACCAGTGTTACTGGACGAAAGCATAAACGGATTGAACTTAAAGGAAAACGGCATATACGTTGATGTCACATTTGGCGGTGGTGGACACTCTAAAGAAATCTTAAGAAGGATGGGAAAAGGCTGTAAACTCTACAGTTTCGACCAGGATGAGGATGCAGAGAACAACATCGTCAAAGACAGCAGATTTACTTTCGTAAGAAGTAATTTCAGATATCTGAAGAATTTCTTGAAATATTACGGTGTTACAGAGGTGGACGGCATTTTGGCCGACCTTGGAGTTTCATCTCACCATTTTGATGATTCTGAAAGAGGTTTTTCTTTCCGTTTCGAAGGAAAACTGGATATGAGAATGAATAAAAGAGCTGGTATGACAGCTGCCGATATCGTCAACAACTATGATGAGGAGAAATTAGCTGACATCTTCTACCTGTACGGAGAATTGAAGAACAGCAGGAAATTAGCCTCAACATTAGTGAAGCGTAGAGCAACAAAACAGTTCGAAACTATTGGGGACTTCCTTGAAGTTGTAAAACCTCTATACGGTAAGGAAAGAGAAAAGAAAGAAATGGCAAAGGTTTTTCAAGCACTCAGAATTGAAGTAAATCAGGAGATGGAAGCACTTAAGGAGATGCTGCTGTCGGCTTCTGAGATACTCAAACCGTGTGGAAGACTTTCCGTAATAACATATCACTCGCTTGAGGACAGAATGGTTAAGAACATAATGAAGACCGGTAATATTGAAGGCAAAACTGAACAGGACTTTTTCGGTAATGTAAAAACACCCTTCAAGATTATCAACAACAAGGTAATTGTTCCTACAGACGAAGAAGTAGAAACAAATCCGAGATCAAGAAGTGCAAAACTAAGAATAGCAGAAAAGAAATAACAGTAAAAAATATGGGTAACAAAGATTATTCAAACAACGAGCATAAGAATTCCGGTATCACATGGAAGAGTATTCTTGGAGGTGATATTTTGGCCCATGATTTCTTTAAAAGGCAGATTAACCTGTTGTGCCTGATTGTGGTACTGACCATTGTATATATCGATAACAGATATTCCAGCCAAAGAGAAATGATTGAGATAGACAAACTCAAAAAAGAGCTGACAGATATCAAATACGATGCCCTGACCATTTCTTCCGAGCTGACAGAAAAAAGCCGACAGTCAAGAATAGAAACCTATATTTCGGAAAAAGGAACGCCTATTGCGACTTCGGCACAACCACCATATTTGATAAAGGAGGATTACTGATGATACCCGGACATAAGAATATTACTCTTAGATATACCTTTTTCGTTCTGATAATGGCTCTTTTGGCCATTGCAGTAATCGTAAAGGCCGGCATTATTATGTTTGCAGAAAGACAGTACTGGAAAGATGTGGCAGACAGATTTGTGAGAGAGAATGTCATAGTATTTCCGACAAGAGGCAATATAATCTCTGCAGACGGCAAACTTATGGCCAGCAGCCTGCCAGAATTCAGAATATACATGGACTTCAAAGCCGGTGGGGTGAAGAAAGATACTATGCTGATGAACCACCTGCAAGAAATCTGCGAAGGGCTTCACAAAATCTTTCCGGACAAAAGTGCTGCAGAGTTCAGAAAGACTATCCTAAGAGGGAGGAAATTAGGAAGCAGAAATTATCTGCTATATCCCAAAAGAATCTCATACATAGAATACAAAGAAGTAAAGAAACTTCCCGTATTATGTCTGAACAGATATACAAGCGGACTTCACGAGCTTGCATACAACCAAAGAAAGAAACCTTTCGGTTCATTGGCGATGAGAACATTGGGGGATTTATATCCTGACACTGCCTTAGGTGCAAAAAATGGTCTGGAACTTACATACGACAAGTACCTGAAAGGAGAAGTAGGAATAACTCACAGGCAGAAAGTAAGAAACATGTATCTTAACATTGTAGACAAAGAGCCTGTAGACGGATGCGACCTTATAACAACAATTGATGTTGACATGCAGGATATTGCCGAAAAAGCCCTCGTTGACCAATTAACGAATCTTGAAGCAGAAGCCGGTGTAGCCATTGTAATGGAAGTCAAGACAGGAGAAGTAAAGGCTAATGTCAATATGACAAGAGCCGGCAACGGGAAATACTACGAAATGAGAAACTTGGCAGTAAGCAACCTTATGGAGCCTGGTTCAACATTCAAGACAGCCTCTATTATGGTGGCAATGGAAGACGGATACATCACTCCTGATTATGAAGTAGACACCGAACAGGGTATTGTAAACATGCATGGCAGTAAGATGAGGGACTGGAACTGGTATAAAGGAGGTTATGGAGTAATAGACGTGACAAAAATCCTTGAAGTTTCATCCAACATCGGTGTATCAAAGATAATAGACAAATTTTATGGAGACAATCCGCAAAAATTCATAGACGGACTTAAAAGGATGAGTATTGACACTCCATTGGAACTTGGCTTCGCAGGCGAGGCCAGTCCAAGAATATTAGGTCCGAAAGACAGATATTTTGCCAAGACCACGCTGCCATGGATGAGCATTGGTTACGAAACACAGATTCCGCCAATCTACATATTGAACTTCTACAATGCAATAGCCAACAATGGGAAAATGGTAAAACCGAAGTTTGTAAAAGCTATAACAAAGGATGGAAACACTATAAAGAATTTCCCGACTGAAGTAATAAATGAACAGATATGTTCGGACAATACCCTCGAGCAGATACAGATGATACTAAAAAGCGTTGTAGCCAACGGACTTGCGAAACCGGCCGGAAGCAAGCTTTTCAGCGTATCAGGTAAAACAGGTACTGCACAGATTTCACAAGGAAAAGCCGGATATAAAAGCGGAGGGACCAAACACCTTGTAAGTTTCTGCGGATATTTCCCTTCGGAGAAGCCTATGTACAGTTGCTACGTTGCTATACAGGCTCCTAAAGCGAGCCCTTCAGGAGGTGTACAGGCAGGTAGCGTATTCAGCAAGATTGCAGAACGAGTATATGCAAAATATCTGTTCTTTGACTTGGCACAGGCAAAGGATTCTACTTCCGCAATGATTCCCGACACCAAGAATGGGAATGTTCACGAAACGACTCGTATTCTTAGCGAATTAGATATCAATTACAATGAGCCGGGAAGTGAGATTGAATGGTGCAAAGCTTCAAGCGAAAGCAACAACATACGGTTAAGCGAAATCAATCTTAATGAAAAGTTTGTCCCCAATGTCAGGGGTATGGGAGCCAAAGATGCTGTGTTTCTGCTTGAAGAAAAAGGTTTGAGGGTTAGGCTGAACGGTATGGGTAAGGTTGTATCTCAGAGTATAACTCCAGGCAGCACTGCCAGAAAAGGACAAACAATAACATTGACTTTAAAACATTAAAGAACTAAAAACAGATATCTATGATTCTAAAAGATTTACTGAAACTTGCCGGTAAATATGAAATTGTCGGTAATGAAGGAACTAACGTAAACGGAATAGAAATCGACTCCAGAAACATAAAGGAAGGCAATGCATTTATTGCAATAAAAGGGACTCAGGCCGACGGACACAACTATATAGGAAAAGCTATTGAACTTGGAGCCAAAACTATAATATGCGAGAAACTGCCGGAAACTACAGTTGAGGATGTAACTTATGTAACAATAAGCGATACAGAAGATGCTGTAGGGAAAATAGCAACAACATTCTACGGTAATCCGACCGAGAAGCTTGACCTTGTAGGCGTGACAGGAACAAACGGCAAAACCACTATTGCCACCTTATTATATAATATGTTCAGAGCCTTCGGATATAAGGTAGGACTTATATCAACTGTATGCAATTACATCGACGGAGAAGCTATCCCGACAGAACATACTACACCAGATCCTATCACACTAAACAAGCTTTTGGGAAGAATGGCCGACGAAGGTTGCAAATATGCTTTCATGGAAGTCAGTTCACACTCTGTTGCACAGAAAAGAATCGGTGGACTTAAATTTGCAGGAGGTATCTTTACGAATCTGACAAGAGACCATTTGGACTACCACAAGACTGTAGAGAATTACCTGAAAGCGAAAAAAGCATTTTTTGACGGACTTCCAAAGACAGCTTTTGCACTTACCAATGCCGACGACAAGAACGGAATGGTAATGGTACAAAACACTAAAGCTAAGGTAGCAACCTATTCGCTGAGGACTATGGCCGACTTTAAAGGCAAAGTACTGGAAGACGGATTTGAAGGTATGCTGATGGATATAAACAATACGGAGGTAAATGTACAGTTTATTGGCCGATTCAATGCTTATAACCTGCTTGCGGTTTATGGAGCAGCATATATGCTTGGCAAGAAAGCTGAAGATATTCTGCTACAGCTAAGTGTTCTGAAACCGGTGAGCGGACGTTTTGACTCAATGCGTTCACCACAAGGTTACACTGCCATAGTTGATTATGCTCATACACCTGATGCTTTGGTTAACGTACTCAACGCCATACATGATGTACTAAAAGGACGAGGAAAAGTTATTACAGTAGTTGGTGCAGGCGGAAACAGAGATAAAGGTAAAAGACCATTAATGGCACAGGAATCTGTAAAGCAAAGCGATAAAGTCATTATAACATCAGACAATCCACGCTTTGAAGAGCCACAGGACATCATCAATGATATGCTTGCCGGATTAAATAAAGAAGAAATGAAGAAGGTATTGGCTATAACAGACAGAAAAGAGGCAATACGCACAGCATGTATGCTGGCCAATCAGGGTGATGTTATACTAATAGCCGGTAAAGGACACGAGAATTACCAAGATATAAAGGGAGTGAAATATCATTTTGACGACAAAGAAATAGTTAGAGAAATATTTCTCGGCTGATTTCCAATGATTCAAACTCCTAAGTAAATAAAAAGACAGGACCAATGTTATATTATCTATTCAATTATTTAGAGCAATTTGATTTTCCGGGAGCGAGGATGTTCGGCTATGTATCTTTCAGAGCACTCATGGCTGTAATACTGTCGCTGCTTATTTCAGCCATATTTGGTGAGTATTTTATCAACAAGCTGAAAAAGAAGCAAATAACAGAGATACAAAGAGATGCATCTATTGACCCTTTCAATGTAAACAAAAAGGGTGTTCCGACAATGGGTGGTATCATAATCATAGTAGCCATACTGATACCTTGTCTGCTGTTGGGAAAGTTGCATAATGTCTATATGATACTCATGCTGATAACAACTATATGGTTGGGAACGCTCGGATTCCTTGACGATTACATAAAAGTTTTCAAAAAAGACAAGGAAGGCCTGCACGGCAAGTTCAAAATCATAGGCCAGGTAGGCTTGGGATTCATAGTCGGACTTACACTTTATCTAAGTCCGGATGTAGTGATACGCGAGAATGTCGAGATACAGAAAGACGGAGAAGTAGTAGATGTAATTCATAAAGTACAAAACGAAAAGTCCACAAAAACCACTATTCCGTTTTTCAAGAACAATAATCTTGACTATGCCGATTTCGTTGGTTTCTTAGGGAAACATGCGCAGTCTGCCGGATGGGTGGTATTTGTAATAATAACCATTTTTGTAGTAACAGCCGTTTCAAATGGTGCAAACCTCAACGACGGTATGGACGGAATGACAGCCGGTAACTCGGCTATAATAGGTGTAACTTTGGGAATATTAGCATATGTCTCGAGTCATATAGAATATGCATCCTACCTTAATATAATGTATATACCGGGAAGCGAAGAACTCGTTATCTTCATTTGTGCATTTATAGGTGCCCTGATAGGTTTTCTGTGGTATAATGCATTCCCGGCACAAGTATTCATGGGAGATACCGGCAGTCTGACAATAGGCGGTATCATAGCCGTTTTCGCCATAATAATACATAAGGAATTGCTCATCCCGATACTGTGCGGAGTCTTCCTCGTAGAAAACCTGTCAGTAATACTGCAAGTTAAGTATTTCCAGAGAGGAAAGAAAAAAGGCATCAAACAGAGGGTTTTCAAAAGAGCACCTATACACGACCATTTCAGAACAACTATGGCACAACTCGACCCTAATTGTTCATACATATTTACAGGACCTCAAAGCGTGTTCCACGAATCAAAGATTACCGTAAGATTCTGGATAGTAACAATAGTCCTGGCTGCAATAACGATAATAACATTAAAAATAAGATAAAACTGTTTTTACCATGGCAAAAAGAATTGTCATTTTAGGAGCCGGAGAAAGCGGAGCGGGAGCTGCCGTACTGGCAAAGAAGAAAGGTTTTGACACATTCGTATCGGATATGTCAATGATTAAGGACAAGTATAAGTATATGCTTGACAGCAAGGGTATTGCTTGGGAAGAAGGAAAGCACACAGAAGAACTTATACTTAATGCAGACGAGGTTATCAAAAGCCCCGGAATACCTAATGATGCACCTATGATATTGAAGATTAAGGAAAAGAACATTCCTATAATATCTGAAATAGAACTCGCCGGAAGATACACTAATGCCAAGATGATATGTATCACCGGAAGCAATGGTAAGACTACCACTACTTCGCTGATATACCATATATTCAAGAAGGCCGGAATGAATGTAGGACTTGCCGGAAACATCGGACAGAGCCTTGCATATCAGGTGGCAGAATGCAATTATGACTATTACGTTATTGAGTTGAGCAGTTTCCAGCTTGACAACATGTACGATTTCCATGCCAATATTGCTGTCCTGATGAATATCACACCAGACCATCTTGACAGATATGAATACAAGATGCAGAACTATGTAGATGCCAAGTTCAGGATAATTCAGAACCAGACAGAAAACGATGCCTTCATTTTCTGGAATGACGACCCTGTGATACAACGTGAATTGCACAAGTACGGTATCCATGGCCATTATTATCCATTCGCTGAGACCAAAGAAGAAGGAACTGTGGCATATGTACAAGAGAAAAAAATATGCTTCACCGAACCAATAGCTTTCAACATGGAGCAGGAGGAACTGGCTCTTACAGGAAAGCATAACTTGTTCAATTCAATGGCTGCCGGAATATCAGCAAATATTGCCGGTATCAAGAAAGAATGTATAAGAGAAGCATTGAGCGACTTTAAGGGTGTAGAACACAGACTTGAAAAGGTAGCAAGAGTAAAAGGAGTAGAATATATCAATGACTCAAAAGCCACTAATGTAAATTCCTGCTGGTATGCTCTGCAAAGTATGACAACAAAAACGATTCTCATTCTTGGCGGTAAAGACAAAGGTAATGACTACAACGAGATAGCCGACCTCGTAAAGGAAAAATGCAGCGGTCTTATCTTTATGGGACTTCATAACGAGAAGCTTCATGAATTCTTTGGCGGTTTCGGTCTTCCTATAGCTGATGTAAAGAGTATGGAAGATGCTGTAGACGCGGCATATAAGATGGCAAAGGATGGTGAAACAGTTCTGCTGAGTCCATGCTGCGCAAGTTTCGACCTGTTTAAAAGCTACGAAGACAGAGGAGAACAATTCAAGAACTGTGTAAGAAAACTATAATCTGATTTCAAGATGGATTTGCTTAAGAAACTATTCAAAGGTGACAGGATAATATGGATAATATTCATGTTATTCTGCCTTATATCAATTATTGAGGTGTTCAGCGCATCAAGTACACTTACTTTCAAGTCGGGTGACCACTGGCGTCCTATAACATCTCATATAACTCTTATCATGGCAGGTACCATCATTGTCTTCTTTACACACCTCATGCCATGCAGGTGGTTCAAAAAACTAAATATGCTGCTGCCTGTTTCATGGGCTTTATTGCTGGTCGTATTAATACAAGGAGCCATGACTAATGGTGCCAGAAGATGGATAGACCTTGGATTTTTCCAGTTCCAGCCTTCTGAAGTTGCAAAAATGGCGCTTATAATATCAGTATCTATTATATTGGCAAAATTCCAGAGAGAAGAAGGAACGGACAAAAAGGCATTCAAATATATCTTATTCCTGACCGGTATAACAGTATTCCTGATAATATCAGAGAACCTGTCAACAGCTGCATTACTGTGTGCCACTGTATTTGTAATGATGTTCATAGGAAGAGTGCCAATGCAACAATTAGGAAAACTTGTTGGAATATGTACTTTAGGTTTAGTCTTGTTTATCGGAGCTATCAAATTCATTCCGAATCAGGCTTGGGATGCTATAGGACTACACCGTTTTACAACATGGAAGAGTCGTCTTGATAACCATTTCAATCAGGCACAAGTTCCGGCTGCCAAATTTGATATTGACAATGACGCGCAGGTAGCTCACGCAAACATAGCAATAGCAACCAGTAACATCTTAGGAAAAGGTCCTGGAAACAGTGTCCAAAGAGACTTCCTTTCACAAGCATTCTCCGACTTTATATATGCCATTATTATAGAAGAACTTGGATTAGTGGGAGGGGCATTTGTAGCATTACTGTACATCGTACTTCTTCTCAGAATAGGGAAAATAGCCAGGGGGTGCGACGAGTCGTATTATGCCCTGCTTATCATGGGAATAGGTGTACTTCTGTCCATACAGGCTATGTTCAATATGCTTGTAGCTGTTGGAATTATTCCTGTTACCGGTCAACCTTTACCGCTTATAAGTAAAGGAGGTACATCCATACTTATAAATTCCGTATATATCGGTATAATATTGAGCATCAGCCGCCATGTATATGAACTGCAAGCCCAAAAGGAAGAAGAGGAAGCCCTGAAAGAAGCGCAACTGCATGATGCGGCAATATCCATACTTAAAAATGCTGCATTGGAACTGGCTGAAAAAGATTCTGCAGAAAAAGATAGAGATAAAGAAACGAACTAAAAAGTTGTTATATAGTAATATAAACTTATTAAGTTACTATTATTCTATCTTTTTTTGAAGTTTATTGATAACTTTGCGAAAAATAAAAACAAATAGGACGAGATATGAGTGATAATCTACATATAATTATTAGCGGTGGAGGAACAGGAGGCCATATATTCCCTGCCCTGTCCATAGCTAATGCAATAAAAGCAATACGCCCGGATGCTGAGATTCTCTTTGTCGGTGCAGAAGGCAGAATGGAAATGCAAAGGGTACCAGCTGCAGGATATAAAATCATAGGTTTACCTGTAGCAGGATTCGACAGAAAAAATCTTCTTAAGAACTTTTCAGTCATTATAAAGCTCATCAGAAGCCAGATGATGGCACGCAAGATTATCAAAGACTTCAATCCGCACGTAGCCGTCGGGGTTGGAGGATATGCAAGCGGTCCTACACTAAAGATGGCTGGAGCAATGGGTATTCCTACATTGATTCAGGAACAGAATTCATATGCAGGAGTAACCAACAAGCTATTGGCTGCAAAAGCCGAAAAAATATGTGTAGCTTACCCGGGCATGGAAAGGTTCTTCGACAAGAATAAAATCATCATGACAGGTAATCCTGTAAGACAAGGACTTTTAGACTGCAAGATGTCAAAAGAAGAAGCGATAAAGAGCTTTGAGCTTGATCCAAACAAGAAAACAATATTGATTGTCGGTGGAAGTCTTGGAGCAAGAACACTAAACAACTGTGTGATGCATGCCATGGATGATATCAAACAGTCCGGAGTACAGTTTATATGGCAGACCGGCAAATTCTACATTGAAGAAGCACGAAAATGTTATTCAAACGCCGGAAGTCCTGAGATGCTGCACACTACAGATTTCATCTCTGATATGAATGCCGCATACACGGCAGCCGACCTGGTTGTCAGCCGTGCCGGAGCCGGTTCGATATCAGAATTCTGTCTTTTAGGAAAGCCTGTAATACTGGTTCCATCGCCAAATGTTGCAGAAGACCATCAGACCAAGAATGCAATGGCACTTGTAGACAAAGATGCAGCCATATACATAAAAGATTCAGAAGCTGAAGAAAAGCTTATAAAGACAGCCATTGAATTGGCAGGCGATGAAGCAAAACTGGAAGTACTGAGTACAAACATAAAAAAACTTGCTTTCCACAATTCTGCAGATATAATAGCACAGGAAGTATGCAAGTTGGCTGAAAAATATAAAAAGGAACATGAACATTAATTCTATAAAATCGGTTTATTTCATTGGTGCCGGAGGTATCGGAATGAGTGCCTTGGTTCGTTACTTCTTGTCAAAAGGCAAGAAAGTGGCCGGTTATGACCGTACACCGAGCGAGCTGACAGAGAAATTGATTGAAGAAGGTGCATATATACATTACGAGGAGGATACAAATCTTATTCCGGCAGAATGTAAAAGCAAAGATGATACTTTGGTTGTTTATACTCCGGCTATACCTCAGGAACATAAAGAACTTGTGTATTTCAGAGAAAATGGTTTTGAGATTCTGAAACGTGCACAGGTATTGGGAATGATTACGCAAACAGAGAAAGGTTTGTGCGTAGCCGGTACACACGGAAAGACAACTACATCAACCATGGTTGCGCACCTGCTGCATCAGTCACACGTGGGATGCAATGCCTTTTTGGGAGGTATATCAAAGAACTATAAGACAAATCTACTGCTTTCAGATAAAAGTGAATATGTAGTAATAGAGGCTGACGAGTTTGACAGATCATTCCATTGGTTGACACCCTTTGCTACTGTAGTCACTGCTGTAGACTCTGACCACCTTGACATATACGGAACAAGAGAAGCATATTTGGAAAGTTTCAATAAATATACATCACTAATTGTTTCCAGAGGTTACCTGATAGCTAAAAAAGGAATAGAACTGACACCAAGAGTACAAGAAGGTGTTAAGGTTCTTACCTATGGTATAGGCGAAGGAGACTTCAGAGCCGAAAATATCAGAATAGGAAATGGCGAAATCATTTTTGACTATGTTTCTCCATTTGGCAATATAAACGACATCCAGTTAGGTGTCCCGGTATATGTAAACATAGAGAACGGAGTAGCTGCAATGGCTTTGGCACAAATATCCGGAGTTACTGACGAAGAGATAAAAAAGGCAATGCCTACATTCGGAGGAGTTGACAGAAGGTTTGATTTCAAGATTAAGGAAGACAATCTGGTATTCTTAAGCGATTACGCACATCATCCGGCAGAAATCAGACAAAGCATTTCTTCAATCAAGGCATTATATCCCGGAAAGAAGGTTACAGTGGTGTTCCAGCCTCACTTGTTTACCCGTACCAGAGATTTCTATAAGGAATTTGCTTCAAGCCTCTCGTTAGCAGACGAAGTTATCCTGCTTGACATATACCCTGCAAGAGAACTTCCTATCGAAGGAGTGACAAGCCGCCTTATATTCGACAATCTCGAGAATGTTTCATCGGCTGTAATGTGCAGCAAGGACGAATTGACTGATATTCTGTCGAAAAAGAATATAGAAGTACTCATAACTCTTGGTGCAGGAGATATTGAGAACATGGTACCACAAATATGTAATACACTGAAGAATAAATGATAAAACGAATTTTCATACTCTTGGGACTTATTGCAACATCGGTTTATCTGGTGTTGGCAATAACTGTATTCAATGCAAAGCCTTTGGAAAGGACTTGCAAGGGTATGGAACTGGAGATAATGGACGATACCGACTATGGTTTCATCACAATCAGGGACATAGAAAATTCTCTAAAACGGGAAAAGCTGTTACCCGTTGATGTCAAACAAAAAGACATCAATATACGAAAGATGGAAGTGCTGTTGGAGAAAAATCCATTTATCAAAGACGTAGAATGTTACATTACTGCCGCCGGAAAGGTAAAAATAGATTTATACCAGAGAATTCCTCTCATGAGAGTAATGAGCAGTAACGGTGACAATTATTACATAGACAGCGAAGGAAAGGCTATGAAGGCCAACGGGAAACCGGTACATGTGGCTATAGCCACCGGTTACATTGACAGAAAATTCGCTCAAGAAAAGCTGTTCGAGTTAGCTAAATTCCTGCAGTCTGACGATTTCTGGAAAGCTCAGATAGAACAGATAAATGTAACAAACAAGCAGGAGATAGAACTTGTTCCGAGAGTCGGAGACCACATTCTCTTCATCGGGAAACCGGAAATGTATGAAACAAAGTTCAGAAAGCTGAAAGCATTCTACACGGAAGGACTGAACAAAGTGGGATGGAACAAATATGAACGTATAAGCGTTGAATTCAACAACCAGATAATTTGCACAAAAAAGAAGTAACAAGATATGGCAGCAACAGATTTCATAGTAGCAATAGAACTTGGTTCGACTGATATTTCAGGCATAGCAGGCAAAAAGAATGCTGACGGGAGCGTAAATATTTTGGCGTATTCGTCAGAAAAGTCTGATGATTGTATTAAAAAGGGAGTCATCTATAATTTGGATAAGACTACACAGAAATTGACTTCTGTGATTAAAGACCTTGAAAACAGACTTCAGGCTGGAATCAAAAAGGTATATATAGGTATCGGAGGATTGTCACTCAGAAGTATCAAGAATACAGAGTCAAGACAGTTAGGCGACGATACAAGAATATCACAGGCCATCATCGACAGTATGATGGAGGCCAATATGGAAACTCCGCTTTTGGATTATGAAATATTAGCTGTTGAACCACAAGAATATAAAGTGGGAAACAACCTTCTGACTGAGCCTGTAGGTACAACAGCAAGCAATATAGAAGGAAACTATCTAAACATAATTGCCCGCCCTTCTGTAAAACAGAACATCAGACAATGTCTCTCGCACACTGGATATGAGATTGCCGGATTTACTATATCTCCAATGGCAACTGCCGACACTGTGCTTACGACGAACGAGAAAAGGTCAGGATGTGCTCTTATAGATTTCGGAGCTGATACCACTACTGTTGCCATCTACAAAAACAATATACTTCGTCATGCATGCGTAATTCCTCTGGGAGGAAACAATATCACCAAGGATATTTGCAGTAAACAAATAGAAGAAGACGATGCCGAACTTATAAAAATAAGATATGCATCGGCATATACAGAACATAAAGAAGGTGAGGAAGTTCAGGACTCTGAATATACTATCGACGGAAAGTGCTCAATCATGTCAAGAACACTTGAGGATATAGTGGAAGCAAGAGTTAATGAAATTATAACCAATGTGTTCAACCAAATAAAGCTTTCAAACTACAGTGACAGTCTGATGGCAGGAATAGTTGTAACCGGTGGTGTTTCAAACATGCCTAATATCGACAAGGCAATAACAAACATTACAAAGTTTGAGAAAGTAAGAATAGCTCATACCGGCGAAACAAACCTGTTTGGAAATGTCAGTCTGCCGAAGGACGGAAAGTCGAATACACTAATCGGAATACTTCTATCAGGTGAAGAAAACTGCTGCAGAATCGACCCGAGAAAAGGTCATCAGTTAGACTTCAACGAAGAGGAAAAGCCTAAGGAGAATGAAGAAAAGCCTAAGAACGAGGAGAATCAGACCAATGAGGATTTGAATAATGAGATTCAGGTAGAAATCGTTGAACCGGAAAAACCTGACTATACAAAGGAATGTCATCAGTTGGTAATCACTGCCTCACAGTTGATACTTAGCAGAAGCTACACTGAAGCTCTTGAGATTCTGGCAAAGGCTAAACTACTGAATGTCGAATCGAAAGCACGTGAAATAGACTCTCTGGAAAAGGAAGCCAAAAGACTGCTTGAAGAAGCCGAAAGAGTAAAAGCCATCAAAGAAGCTCAGTTGCAGGCAGAAAAACAAAGAGAAAAGCAGAAGAAAGAAGAGTGCGACAAAATACTTGAAGAAGCTATCGAGCTGATAGACAAGGAGCACTACAAATCGGCAAAAGAGAAACTGGAAGCTGCAAAGAAATACAATATTCCGGACTGCAATATGGTTATTGAAGATTTGGAAGAAAAAATAATCAAGACACAGAAGAACAAGAAAAGAAGTATCTTCGACAGAATCAAGCAAGGCATGAGCAAAGCCTCGGAAGAACTTTTTGATGGAATAAAATAATATAAGTTTGTTGGTTTTCAGCTTATAAGTTTGCGGACAATTACAATCAACTGCCGGCAAACATAGACTTAAAACTCAGAAACTTAAAAACTTTAAACTTAAAAACTTATACAACGATATGTCAGACGAAACAACAATGCCTTTCGACTTTCCGAAAGACGTACAACATATAATTAAAGTCATAGGAGTAGGTGGTGGTGGTGGTAACGCTGTAAACCACATGTACAGAGAAGGTATTCATGACGTAAACTTTGTGGTGTGCAATACCGATAATCAGGCATTGGACGAGTCGCCGGTTCCAATCAAGCTACAGCTCGGTAGCGAAGGTCTGGGAGCAGGTAACCGTCCGGAAAGAGCAAGGGCTGCGGCCGAAGAAAGCATTGAACAAGTAAAGGAGATGCTAAATGACGGATGCCGTATGGCTTTCATCACTGCCGGTATGGGTGGAGGTACAGGTACTGGTGCTGCACCAATCATTGCAAAGGCAGCCAAAGACATGGATATTCTTACCGTAGGTATCGTAACCATACCTTTCCTGTTCGAGGGAAACAAGAAGATTGACCAGGCTCTTGACGGAGTAGAAGAAATGAGCAAGCATGTGGATGCACTTCTTGTTATCAACAACGAAAGACTGCGCGACGTTTATTCAGACATAAGCGTGATGAACGCTTTCGGAAGAGCCGACGACACCCTGTCTGTAGCTGCAAAAAGTATTGCTGAAATAATAACTTTAAGAGGTAAGATAAACCTCGACTTCAACGATGTCAAAACAGTACTGAAAGATGGTGGAGTAGCCATTATGAGTACCGGCTACGGTGAAGGCGAAGGCAGAGTAACCAAGGCCATCAACGATGCCCTGAACTCACCGCTTCTGAACAACAACGATATCTTCAACTCCAAAAAGGTATTGTTCGTTATCACATACAGCCCTACAAGCGAGCTTATGATGAACGAAATGGACGAAATCCACGACTTCATGAGCAAATTCGGAAAAGATTTTGAGACCAAGTGGGGACTTTATGAAGACAGTTCCATCGAGTCGAAAATCAAGTTTACTATCCTTGCTACCGGTTTCGGCATCTCGGACGTTCCTGGAATGGACAACATAATGCAGAAACATACAAGAGAGGAAGAAGAACGACTCGCAGAGCAGGAAGAAATAAGACAAAAGAAGGAAGACCGAAGAAGCAACTACTATGGTGCCAATATGGTGAGAACAAACAGAAAGAGAAGACACCATCTGTATGTGTTCAGCCAGGAAGACCTCGACAACGAAGACATCATAAGTATGGTAGAAACAATACCTACATATAAGAGAACAAAGAGCGAGCTTGAAAGCATTCAGTCGAAAGCTGCTATGCAGGAAACTCCGGCACAGACTTCCGATAACAACGGAAATGAAAGTTCGGTAATCAGGTTCTTCTAAAAATGATATTTAAAAACTTAAAACTTACATATTATGGATTTATTTGAACAGATTAGCAACGATATCAAAGAAGCCATGAAGGCTAAAGACAAAGTGAAACTTGAAACTTTGCGTAACGTAAAAAAATTCTTCCTCGAAGCTAAAACAGCTCCAGGAGCAAATGATACACTGACTGACGACGCTGCACTGAAAATCATGCAGAAACTCGTAAAACAGGGAAAAGATTCTGCAGCTGTGTATGAAGGCCAGGGACGCTCAGACCTGGCTGAAAGCGAAATGGCTCAGGTACACGTAATCGAGACTTACCTTCCAAAACAGCTCTCTGCTGAAGAACTGGAAGCCAAGCTGAAAGAAATCATAGAACGTACCGGCGCAAAAGACGGCAAGGATATGGGAAAAGTAATGGGTGTTGCCTCAAAAGAACTTGCAGGCCTTGCAGAAGGAAGAGCTATCTCGGCTAAGGTGAAAGAACTCCTCGGATAATATACTTTTACTTAAAATATTTATTTCCTAAAACGACGGTATATACATTATGACATAATATAGAGATGTTCATCGTGAATATACCGTTTTTCTTTATAAGAAACAAAACCAAACACTTATGAATGAATTCTTTTTGGAAGCTCAAGACATTGTAAAATGTTATGCCAACCATAAAGCCCTCGATGGTGTCAGTATCAAAGTACCTCAAGGAAAGGTTTTCGGACTTCTCGGACCTAACGGAGCCGGAAAAACCACACTCATCAGAATTATAAACCGAATTACGGCACCTGACTCAGGAAAGGTTTATTTCAACGGTCATCTGTCACAGCCGGACGATATCTACAACATCGGCTATCTGCCTGAGGAAAGAGGACTATACAAGAAGATGAAAGTAGGCGAACAGGCTATCTACCTGGCACAGCTTAAAGGGCTGGACAAACGCGAAGCCACAAAACGACTGAAAGAATGGTTCGACAAATTCGAAATCACACAGTGGTGGGACAAGAAGCTGGAAGAGCTATCGAAGGGTATGCAGCAGAAAGTGCAGTTCGTCATTACCGTACTTCACAAGCCTCAACTGCTGATATTCGACGAACCTTTCTCCGGTTTCGACCCTGTAAACGCCGAACTTCTCAAGAGAGAAATCTTAGAACTGAAGAATCAGGGACACACCATTATATTCTCCACTCACAATATGTCATCGGTAGAGGAAATTTGCGACAACATAGCCTTGATAAACCACTCGCATGTGGTACTGCAGGGCGAGGTGAACGAAGTCCGTTCGCAGTTCAAGACCAACACTTACAGGTTAGGACTCCACATGGGGGACGAACTGTCCGCCAACAGTATGTTCGAGATTCTGTCATCAGAAGAAAAAGGCGGGGAACATATATACACCATCAAAAAGAGCAGCGACATCAGCAATTCGCAGTTGCTGTCATCAATAGCAGCAGCAAACGAAGTAACATCGTTCTCCGAATGCCTGCCTTCGATGAACGAAATATTCATCAGGACTGTAGAGAACAGCACACTGTAAAACTCAAGAACTTATAAACTCACAAACTGATATATGAACAAGACATTCATTATAATACAGCGCGAGTTCATGAACCGCGTGAGCAAGAAATCATTCATCATACTGACTGTCCTGATGCCGTTCATCTTCGCAGCACTGATATTCGTACCGCTGATGCTTTCGATGGTGAAGAGCGATGAACAGAAAAACATAGCCGTGATAGACCATACCGGGAAATACTTCCCAATGATGGCAAACGATGAATCGTATCTTTTCTTCCCCGAAGAGGAAATGAAAGATGAATTCCGTACTGACACTACCGTCTACAGCGCAGTGATAGAAATCACCGACGACCTGATAGAGAATCCTGACGCAGCAGCCATCTATTCGCGTAAGGAGATTCCGCAAGGACTGTCGCGCATAGTGAACAATGCCATCAACGAGCAGATTCGTCACGACAAGCTGATAAGCTACAACATTCCTCAGCTACAGAGGATTATGAATGATTTCGACCAGACCTACAGCATACGCACAATCAAGTGGAGCGACGACGGCAGCGAGAGCGAATCGAACGCCGGAGTAGCCGTAGCGGCAGGTATGATACTTACGTTCCTTATATATATGTTCGTAATGTCATACGGCGGAATGGTGATGCAGAGCGTAATGGAAGAAAAGACAAACCGCATTGTGGAACTGATGATTTCGTCTGTACGCCCGTTCCAGCTCATGATAGGCAAAATCATCGGTATAGGCCTTGTGGGAATACTCCAGCTTGCCATTTGGGGAGTAATGCTTGCTGTGATACTCACCGTAGCGGGACTAATGTTCGGTGTATCAGCCATGTCGAACCCGGACATAATGATGTCTGCCACATCGACACCTATGCCTGAACCAACAGAGGCAAACGCCATACTGGCATCTATCAACAATCTTAACCTGCCGGCCTTAGGAGGATTATTCGTTCTGAACTTCATAGGCGGATACCTTGTCTATGCTTCTATATTTGCTGCCATTGGTGCGTCTATAAACGAAGCAGAAGATTCCCAACAGTTCATGACTCCTATAGTGTTCCTTCTTATATTCGCTCTTTATGCTGCAATCTACAGTGCCGAAAATGCCGACGGCCCGTTAGCCGTATGGTGCTCGATGATACCTTTCACTTCGCCTATAGTATCTATGGTACGTGTATCGCTCGATGCTCCTTTGTGGCAAACTACAGTATCTCTCGTTATACTGTACGCATCGGCTTTCACACTCATCTGGCTGGCCGGCAAGATTTACAGAGTGGGAATACTTATGTACGGCAAGAAACCTTCTCTGAAGGAAATGATAAAATGGATAAGCTATAAATAAAAATCTTGGTGCCGACCATGGTGGGCAGCTATGCTGACTATAGTAGGCAGTGCTGCTGACCATAGTGGGCAGTGGTGCCGACTATAGTGGGCACCAAGAAATGACTATACGAAAAGTTCCTGAAGTACAGGCAATGATTTCAGTTCCGGGAAATCAGGGAGATGCAAACGGTAATATTCGTTTATAATATCCAGACACCTGTTTCTCTCCATTCGGTTCATGGCAAACAGGTGCATATTGTCGTACTTCATACGCATCAGATTCACTATACGTGCCGATTCCTCCGGATGAAGGAACATTCCATGGAAAGGCTTCTCCATTGTGAAACATGCATTCATCAGGTCGAAATAGACACCTTCGGCATAATCTTCAGTATTTGGGTACAGTCCGAGAAATCTCGAAAGACGGATAAGAAAGACAAGATGGAAATTTGAAAAACCTCTATCGCAGGCATCAAGCCACATCACCGAACCGGACAAATAGGAGAAAAGAGCCTCATCCCTGCCCTCTTCTTTCAAGGCACGGAAAAGAAACTCTGACAGAAACATTGCTATTCCCGACTTGTACGGATTATATGGAAGCGAACCAAGTACATGCCACAATCTGACCTCGCGAACAGGATGCAACGAAGCACGCGGACGGACTTCGGCATCTATCTCAACCATGGCGAAAGGCTGAAACAAAAGGCTCACCGCGCCTTGCTTCTTTGAACGTGACACCGGTACAAGAAAAGACATTCGCCCATTCTCACGTGTGAATATATGGGCGATGTTCTTTGTGTCGTTATATCTGAACGAACCTAATACTATTCCTTTATATTTTTGCATCATATAAATACAAAGGTATCAATAAAATATGATATTATGCAATTAAAAGAAGAAAAGGGTTGACTTCAATTCTGAAATCAACCCTTATTCTATACTGTCAATAAGAAATCACTCCGAGAAGCGGATAGGAACATCCACCATCCCCGTTGAACGGGATATGGCAGCCTTGGCCTCCTCTGTTCCGGGTTTCTTGGGGCCGGGCATAAGAATAGCATTGTCCAGAATATAACGGATGCGGTCACGCTGCTGTTCGGTGAATTTGTTCCTGTATGATACAACATAGTCCATTATATTGTCCGATTTATATTCCTGCCCGTTGCAGTCCGTGCGCCATACCAGCTCAGCGAAATGTTTGGAATATTCCTCCCACGACGTATATTCTCTCAAAATCTCATCATAGGCAGTACGGTTATATATAGGGGTATCAGAACAATAATCGGTATCGTTCTTGCTGTCATCGCTTGAGAAAGCGTGATACAGTCCCAAATAATGTCCCATCTCATGGGCAATGGTAACAACCACATCCAGAGCATCATAGTTTGCCTCGTCGAAAGTTGTGTAATCGTCACGAATGACATTTATGCAGTCGTTGTTTATTGACAGACATACACACTTTTTCAATTGCGAAGGCTCCACAGCCTCATCAAGTGATTCAATTCCGCCCAATGCGGCAGGCTTTACCAGTGTCGGGAAAGTTGATATACCCTGTACGCGTGAAGCCGCAGTGGAGCCCTCTGCATCTACAAATCTATACAACACAATGTTGATGTACTTGTTCTGGTTCCACATCACGTCACGGTAACGTTCCTCGTATCCGTCCATGAAACGCTGATAATAGATTGACTTACTTGTCCACTGCACACGGTTTATCCCCGGTTCTTCCATCACATTGCCTTCAGGGTCTTCAGTGGCAGCCACAAACTCAAGGTTCAGGTCAACGCCGCAATTGGCATAGACCTGGTTCAGACCTTTCAGAATCTTGTCAAGATGCTCTTTCGGCGGGTTCTGCTGCTTGTCATTAGGGTTGGCATACAGCACATGGAAAACCACAGGCAACTTGTAATGATAGTTCTCCGTCCATACCTCTTCCTCATTTCCATCACCCACATCAGGAGTAGCCGGAGAATCGCTGTCGCTACATGCCACGAAGAACGGAAGCAACAGCCATAACAGATAGATAGATTTCAGTTTCATAATCATTTATACTCGAAAGGCACATTTCCGTTAACAGGGCAGTTCACAACATTGTCGACAATGCCGTTTGCGTCTGTCACGAATACCACTACATGGCATTTGCTCAAGTCATCCACTTTAAGTTCGCTAAGATTGAACTCGTAAAGATACTCAAGGTTGCCGTCAATAACCATATCAACACCCGGAACATCTGCCACCGGTTTGCTCTCGTCAGCTATTGTAGCGTTTATGCCGCGAACGGCGTTGTTATGTGTATTGATATCAATTCCCTGTTCTGAAAAATCAATACCTGTCGAGTTACTCTGATCTGCCACGATACCGTCTTCAAGCAACCATACACCCACCTTATATATACCTCTGGCAGAAGTCTTGATGTTTGCCTGTACTTTTACAGTGCCCTTACCATCCTGAGCCTCTGTAACCACAGAAATACCGCATTTTGAAGAAGTGCCCATAAGACCTTCCACTGTACTTCTGATTGAAGATGCTGTGGTCTCGGATGTTGACCGATTTTTCTTGTCAAGGTTGAACATAAGCGAAGGCAACTCACTAATCATGTATTTGTTTGTGACAGCCAGACTTCCCTTGCAGGTCATAGGGTCAACAGATGTCATATTGCTGTGTAATGCAGTAAACACCACATCGTTGTTACGGTTTTCATATTCGTGGATTGCAGAAATGACATACGGACAGAAAGAACAATAAGTACTTGTGAACTGAACTCCCATTACACGGCGGCGGAAGTTGTCAGCCGACGGATTAGGGTCTGCAGGCAACTGCAATGTTCCGCTTAGAGCCTTTATTGTAACAGTGTTGTTTGTCAATTCTCCGCCATAGCTTGCCATAAACTCAAACTCTCCTTCTTCCGACGAAGAAAAAGTGTTATTGGCATACGCAGCATCATTCATAAAGAATTTGGCTTCTGCTGTCACATCCTTTCCTTCAGGAGTATATACCTTAAATGTGGCAACATCCTGACCGTCAGATTCCACAAAAGTCTTGTCGGTTACGATAGTCAGCTTGTCCAATGTAATGGTGCCATTGCCACCGTCTCCCCCATTAGGGTCATCATCACTTGAACATGAAGCGAATGCAGGCAGGAATGCCACCATACAATACGCAAAAAATTTAGTCAGTTTCATAATTTCGGCTTTTTATTTAGTTAATATTTAAGACTTCTCTTAGAAAGAAGATGTCACTGTAAGGTTAGCTCCCGTATATGAAGGAGTCCAACGGCAGACACCGCCCGAACATACATATCCGGCACGCGTACGGCCATATCCCAACTGTATGCGTGTGGCTTTGCGTGTATAGCTTGCCGTTACATTATAGTAATGCAAGTCGGACGAACCGTGGTTATACATGTCGCTCACGCTGAAGCTCCATCGTGGAGCTATGTTGAACTCAAGCAATGCCGCCATCCAGTCTTTCTCATAATCGGCAGAGCAAAGATACTGAAGTTCCAGGCGTATGGATTTCTTCCTGTCGAACTTATATGTATTGTCAAGCACGAAGATGCTCGATGTGTATATCTCGTCATCGAAACCGTGTGACGGATTCCACTGCTGTACAGACACAAGGAAAGACGATTTCCACTGTTTGTTCCACTGATGCTCAACGTCCGCATTGATGTCGCGCCATAGCAGACGGGACTCACCCGTCACCTTCAAGTCGGAATATGCAGTAGAGAAATTGGCATGCAGGTTCCAGTACTTGTAGCGGTCGTCCTTGTTGCGGAACGAATAGTAAACGTCAATCTGTCCGGCAGTCTCTCCCTCCGCGTTCACCTGATAAGGGTTAAGGTTTGCCAGCATGTAAGTATATTGGCGAGTCAGCGACGGAAGGTAGTTCAGGGTGTTTCCGCTTCCCAGCACGTCCTTGTCCAAAGTCAGTTTGGTGGCCATTCTTTCCAGTTTGCGGAAAGTACCCAACACAGAGAAGCTGCGGTATGAGTAACCCAACTCCCCGAGGATGGCTTTACCGTCCAGCATCTTGCGCGACTGTACGGCAGGCAGGTCTTTACCCTTGCCCACATACTCGAATCCGGCTGTCAGTCCGCTCCAGTCGAAGTTGGCACGTGCCGAATACATGTCGAGGTTGTTTGTGGAAAGTCCCGGATACACCAAGTCTCCGTAATCATCGGTTGCGTCCTTCAAGTCCTCGTAACGGTTCACGTAGCTTCCGGCAAGACTCAGACCGAGATTGTTCCAACCGGCTATCTGCGACAGAGACACATTAAGGTCGGCTCCTCTCACGGAAGAGTTGGCATAATCCAGATACAGGCGCGGACGGCCATACAAGGCACTTATGCCCACGTAGCCTTTGTAGTTGTAACGTCCCTGCACACCTTCGACAGAGTTGTTGAAGCCCAATGTACGGTCCTCGTAGCTGCGGAACACAAGTCCGCTTCCGTACTGTTCGAAGATGTCGCCCACACGGAATCCGAAATCCTCGTCCTGCCAGCTCACATATTTTGAGCCGAGCAATGCACGCTTTCCGTTTCCGTATGTGGCATAGTCGTATCCCTGCAATGCCGGCAAGAATCCTTCAAGCTGTACACCGGCAGAGAACTTGCCCCGCATATAGTCCAGCTTGAGATAGCTGTTCGAGCCGAAATGGTCGTCAGGATTGACAGAGCCTGTTCCTAATTTGCTGTCCTTCACATAATAAATGTTGTTCGATTCCAGACTTCCCATAAGCGTTCCCTTGTCAGTTTGCGCATACAATGAGGAGATTGCCCCCATCATACACAGAGCCATCGTCTTTCTCATTTGGCAGCCAGTTCTTTAAGTTTCTCCAACAGTTCCTGCTCGCTTCCGGGGGTATATCCCGTGTGTGAATACACCACATTACCTTTTGCATCGATAATGAATGTATGTGGGGTGAATGTAACGTTCATCGCACGTTTAAGGTCTTGGTTCTTGTCGAACACAGCCTTGAACTGCCAGTCAAATCCCTGTGCCATGGAGCGTGCGCGAGAGGAGAAACGGCTGTCGTCTATTGAGACTGCCACGATGTCGAAATCCACTTCCTCAAGCCATTCTTCCATCTGGTCGTTAAGGGCGTTCAGTTCTGTCAGGCATGGTTTGCAAGTCACTCCCCAGAACGATATTATGAAAGGCTTTCCGCTAACGAGCGAACGCACGCTCACCTGCCTGCCTTCCATGTTTTCCACTTTTACGTCGGGCAATGACGACTGTGCTTTAAGCAGTCCCATCCCGAGGACCAAAAACATAAACATTAAGTATATCTTTTTCATTGTTCTAAAGTTTTTTTTTAAGAAGTTAGAGAAGTTAAGCCAATATTCTTAACTTCAAGCGAAGCTGTAACTTCCATATTTAGAATGCAAGAAAGGCGGTACCGGATGATTGCTCTCTCCGGCACTGCCTGATCTTTGTTATCAGATTAATTTGAGTTTCTTGAGTTTATAAACCAAGAAACTTACTTACCTGCGCTTCTTGATTTCATATGTTCACTCAATGAAACAGGAGCCATTGTAGCCTGTTTCTTAAGTTTAAGAACTTTCGGTATTCTTGGCGCACGTACTGTACCGTCTGAACGGAACGGAGTTATATTACCCACTTCTATGTTGTTGCCGTAATATCTGTCCTGTGCAGGGCCTGCATCTCCTTTTTCAAGAACAATTCCTTCAATGCCACCTATCCTGAAGCTAAACTGCTGTGTAGCTGCATTGATATTTCCCGGACTAGGATAACACTTCACGATTTCTCCGTCGCTCATCCGCACGTCTATACCCATGATAGTGATCTTCTTTTTATCATCGCTCAAGTCAACAGCCAGACTTCTCGGAGTGTACACAATCCTGCTATCCCAGTTATATACCATCATATTGTATGTGTATTGCTGCCATGCAGAGAAAGGAGGAACACCACGCATAGAACCATCCACGTTTACATAGATGCTGTCGTTGCCGTTCTTGTCCTTTGCCAGTTCAAGGAACATCTTAGGACCGAAGTCATAGAACAATTCCTTGATATCATATGACAAGTAAACCGGATCAGAATACAAATCCCATGGATCTGCGTAAGGGAAATAATAACCAGATGCGTTAGGCACATCAAAGTGAGTCATCAGCAGACGTGAATGTGACTGATATTTTTTGCCTGCCAATTTAGCCTCTTCCTTGAATGTTTGAATATCATCATCAATGAAATCATTGATTGCATTCCTTCCTTCAGTTGTAGATGGATCCAATCCTTTGTTGTAAGCTATATTCTCCACCACAATATCATAATTATCAGATTCAGCATTCTTGAAATCGCTCCATGAATTGTATGGAATAGTCTTAGGAGCATCGGAAATGTACATATTGAATTTTGCAGTCTTAGGCTCTTTGCTGATCATGTCCCTATACTTATAAGTTGCTGTCCATTCACCTTGCAACTGCTTGTATAATTCCTCGTTAGTAATGCCATCACCATAATAAGGAGGTGTAGTTCCGTTTACGACTACCACTTCGCCTACTTTTTCATCGACATTCATACCGAAAATACCGAATTTGCTTGTAGCCTCATCGTTCGATTCGAATTCAAACACATAACCTTCAGTGCTGTTTATCTTTGCCAAGATTGTAGGGTCGGATACCAATGTACCAAAGTTATCAATCAACATCTTGTCGTCTATTCCGTTGCCAATCTGTGATTGCCATTCTCCGGCATCGTTTATGGCAAACTTGAATGAGCTGCATGCAGCATCACCGGATGAAGTACATTTCACACGGAATGCCACTTTATACGGATCGTCCATCTTAACATGTTCAGCAACCATGACAGGAGCAGGCTTGTCAGACTTAACCACAGAGAAGTCGCGTTCTTCGTAGCTTACGGTATTATATTCAGAATCGTAGGCAGCAATTGTAAGCAACTTATATTTAATGTTCTCGTTCATAGGCGTAATGGTAAGTTCCTGTGGTTCGGAAGCCACCTGCATTAATCCTGACGAAAGCAGATAGCCTATTCTACCTTTTTCGCCAACCCAATCCATCATCAGGTTATAATCAGCCTCAGTGAATACGGCAGCTGCATACTGCACAACACCTTCGCCCATCATAAATGAGAACTTGGCTGTACGCTCATTCATAGTGAGAGGTGTGATGGTCATTTTTGATTCCACCTGCTTAAATGCTTCTGTATAAAAGTCTATACGTGCCACAGAACCCGGAATCGTAGTTTTGGTGATATAACCGTCAATAACGGTAAATTCACTCACATACGGATTTCCTGTGACTCCATCACCCTCAAGCACACTGCTATACTCATTGTCATTATCCACATCAGGCTTAAGGCTTCTGCTTGCCGCATTCAAAGGGTCCATGCCTCCGCCGCCATCACCACCTTCGCCCGGGCGATATTCAACCTTAGCTATTACATTTTCATCATCGAGACATTGTGCAGCCAACAGGACAAATGCAGATCCCGGCTTGATGACGTATGTACCGTAATCCAAGTCTGAAGGGTCGGCAGGCTGTCCGTCCTTAATTTCTATTGTAGTATCGTTTCTCACAACGATACCACCATAGTTCAGCATATCTGCTTCGGTTTGCACTCCCTGCAGCATTGTAGAATAATAGATGTCGGCAGGAATAAGTCCCACACGATAAACAGTATCCTGACCAACTGACAAGTGGAATTTCACTTTATACTTGTCTGCCGAAATAAGAGTAAGACGTTTTGAATATGCGGAAGTAGTAACTACCTGCGATTTAACTCCATAGTCCTCGCCTGCCTTGAAAGCGAAGAAGATAGTATAAGTCTTTCCACCTTCCAGTCCGTAGATTGACACAGGGACTTCAGCTCCTTCGGGTGCAACCGGTGTAATACCGCTTCCTCCATCCTGAGTGGCATTACGGTAAATAATCTCTCCCAAAGGCTCTTCCACTCCTTCGCCTTCGACGATATAATAAGCGTAAGATTCAACACCTGATACATTCAGTTTCAAATCCACAGATGTTGCGAACACCGCGTTGGGATCTGAAGTGATTGACACCACCGCATTTTCCCAGTTCAAGTCTTGGTCAGGAGTAACGTCCTCATTGTCGGAACAGCTCCACAATCCAAGAGCGAGAAACATCATGCTCGAAAATAGCATTGATTTCATAAAACCTCTTTTCATAAATCTCTCTCAATTTTAAATTTGTAATTTATTAGTTTATTAAAGTCCTCACTCACCGTCAGCAGGATAACCGAACTTAGACGGTTTAAGCAGCAAAGTAAACTTGTTCGCAGGGTCTTCTACGTCAGTAAGTACAATCTGTGTAGGGCGAAATACATCGTCTGCCTGCAAGCGGAACATCTTGGTCTTTTTCTTATCAACCATGAATGAGACGATACCGGTATCCATCATTTCTGCACCTTTCTTAGTTCCGTAGGCAGTATTTTTGTTGAAATAAAGACTTACCATATTGTCTGAACCGGGCACACGCACTCTTGTCACTTCCACCATAGCCACGTTAGCGACATAGTCTGCATCGCTCATGTTTGGATTCCACTCGCTGGAGATAAGCTGCAATCCATCGTTGGTAAAAGCTAAGTTAGATCCGAATCCGAAGTATTGGAGTGAAAGATTCGGGAATACTCCTTCATCGCCGAACATCTTCTCATAGTTTTCCTCGAATGTATTTTTTGTGGCCGTGCCTGTCATGTTCTCGTATGTCAAGAACCAAGGGCCGTAATTCATGAACACATCAGCATTGCTCGGGACATTTCCTTTGACCTTCACCATGCCGTCGGCACTCGCCCACTGCCCGTTTCCGGTTTCCTTGAACTCCCGTGCCCGGACTCCGAAGAAGTCGGCAGCCTCGTACAGCTTAAATCCGTTGGTCGTAGGTATGTAGGCATGAACCGTAGTTTCATTGTCGCCTTCCTCGTTTTGCATGGTGATGTTCAACGTACGATACCGGCGGTCTACCTCGAAATCAATTCCGGTAATGGCATAGCTGTAAGTGAAATATTTCTCCACGTTTTCAGCCGAAGCCTTAATCTTTTCCATGTACGATGTCCAGTCACTGTCGGCAGGCATCGGTGTCATTACAATCCTGTTTCCTGTTTTCTTTCCTTTCAGTTCCACCTTCTCGGCTGTGGCTTCCATGATTATGAACTCATAGTCGCCTTCCATGCCCAGACCTACTTCTCCCATTCCGTAATCGTTTTTCGGGTCGGAGAAAGGATGGAAAAGGCTGTTGTATGTATCGAAAGTCAACACAGGACCCGCCTGTTCCTTCAGGCTGTATGTAGATGTCACAGTCTGTGAAGTCTCGCCAATCTCGGATGCTACCGTAACGTCCTCGCCCTCGCCAAACTTCACTAATACGTTATATCCACCGTAGCTGAGCGATTTTGCCGGGAAATATTCCATCAGCCATCCATTGGCCGCTCCTGTCAATACAGCCTTGTCAGCCGCCAGACGCTCGGCTATCCTGTCTGAGGAGTTACCACCGAAGATGTCGTCAACTTCCGAAGTACATGCAGCAAGCAGGAAAGCCATTACCAGTCCTGCCAAGTATATAGTTTTCTTTATCATATCTCTCATTTATTAAGGTAATGCAAATCCAAATCAGGAACTTCCACCTGACGGCGCTGCACCACATCGTGCAATTGCCTGATGTCGATGTTCCATGATTCAGCCAAATAGTTTGTCACAAATTCCAGTTTCTGCTCGATGAGCGGAGCGCCTGTTTCGCCGGCTTCGTTGAGTATTTCCTGCCACTCGTCTTCCGACTTGACAACATAGTGGGCGATGGTCTCAACAAAGTCCTCGTTCACTTCCATTGAGGCATACGCGCTGACAAAACCCAACTTGCGCATCTCTTCATCAGTCTTGTTCACCCATGCCTGTCCTGTATATTCTCCTTCGGTGATTTCGTTGAAATCGGTCGAATAGTTCTTTGTCTGGTGAAGGATATGGGCGAACTCGTGGTGCATCGTAACGAAATACCATTCGTTCAACTGAGCAATGAAAGCCTCAGGATTCGACTGCTGGAGCGATAGATTCATTCCGTTCACATTGAACAGTGTAATCTTCAGACCTCCCTCGGCAGTACCAAGCACCATTGAGCCACCTGTCTTCTCATACTCCGGCGAACCTACGAAGTGCATCAGCTTAGGACAGTAAGTAGCAAGAAAAGCTGAATCCGCCACCTCAATGTATGACTCCATCCACAGATGCTGTACGAGACGGGCCAGAGCCACCGAGTTGTCATAAACGGCAGGAGTAACGTTATAATCCAAATCAGACTCCACATCGTCGAAACGGTATTTCAGGTCGATGTTGAACGGAGTGATGAAATGCTTCATGATCCAATTGTCAAATTCGTTGCGTGCCGGAGGAGTCGTGTCGAATATGCTGTTCGGGTCAAGCTCGTCCTCACTGCATGAAGCGACTGTCAGCGCCATACACGCCATCAATATAAAAAATCTTATCTTGTTCATATCTGTATTCATTTTAATCCGATTATCATCTTGGGTTGGCTTCCAGCCCTGAACTTATCACATCAAGTGGCAACTGGATGGCACGGCGCGGGTCGTTCTTTGTAAGAATGTCGGAAGCCAGACCCTCGCGGTTATGTGTAATCTCAATGCCCCATCGTTTCACGTCCAGCCATCTCAATCCGCTATGTATGGTTTCCATGCGACGTATGTGCAACAGGGCATGCATGAAATTCTCCTGAGACGCATCCAGTGCGAACAAAGGATGAGCGAGCTTTTTCTTAGGAGTACGTACGCTCTCCGATGAATAACCAATGTTTGAATAATAGCTTACATACTGCTGCCATGTATAGTTCTTCACCTTGTCGGGAGAAGCGGCGTGAGCCTTGACCCAAATGTTAAGGTCGGATGCCGCAGCATCATAATTTGCCTGTCCTTTCATAATCAGTGCCTCCGCACGGCACAACAGTGTCTCTTCGGCAGTAAAGGCGTCTATCACAGTGTGCATATATCCCACTCCGTTCTGCTTGTCGGTATATTCCATGTAGCTGCCGTACTTGGTGAAACAAAGTTTCTGAGGCAAACCATAAATAGATCCGTAGAACAGATTAGAACCTTTGCCCCATACTCCTGAAGCCCACAGGGTCTCACCCTCGCACAACTCGCGAGACATTCCGTAACGCTGGTTGATGGTAGTAGGGCCATAAATTGTAGGCCAGTTGGAATAGATTGACAGCAACATCAGGTTGGCAGGTGTCTTTGCATTGATGTAAGCGTCGGCCAGGTTGCCCGGATTGTCATATCGTCCAAGTTCCTCCTCGTAGTTGCGCACCATCTTTGTGGCGTCACTTCCCAACACTGCGTCGGCGTATGAAATCACCTTGTCGTAGTTCGACTTGTCTTGCTGTACATAGAACAGGTAGAAACGTGCGGCGAAAGCATTTGCGGCTTTCCTGTTGAAATGATATTTTGACACCTTGTACAGATTGTCGTCTATCAGAGGAAGTCCTTCAAGTATGTCCTTTTCTATATTTGCGTATGTCTCTGCCAGCGTTCCTCGAGTGTATTCAGGAGCCACCTCGTCTTCCAGCTTTGTTGCGTATGGGATACCAAGTTTGGAGTCTGCGGTATTCGGATTGTACGCCTCACAAAATGTGTTTGCCAAAAGGAAGTGAGCGTATGCCCTGCACATCAGAGCCTCGCCTTTCTGCGGGTTAAGAGCCTCGCCCCCACCCAGTTCCTCGATGGCCTTCAAAGCCTGGTTGGCAGAAGCTATCGATATATAGCAGCTGTTCCACAATGATTGTGGTGAGTCTGTAGCCGTGTAAGTTATTTCTTTCCACAAATAAGCGTCCTCGGTAGACTTGTTCTCTACGCCGTACATGGAGCCGTTGTCCATCACATTGTCCGATGACATTTCCCAAACCACAACAGGGTGCGACTGCGGATAAGCAGACACCAGCAGGTTGGTTATTTTTGTTTCATTGTTTACTTCGGCACGATTGTCGGGCAATGTATCCAGGAAATTATCGCATGATGTAAAAGCCATGGACGCTGCCAGAATTGTACCTAATATTATTTTATTTCTCATACGAGTTTGTTTTTAATTTATTCTTTATTTTTTAGCTGACAAGTCAACAAGTTGACGAGGTTTTAACCTTGTTTCCCTGTCACTGAAGCCTTGTAGCTAAAAAAAGCTTTGTAACTATACTTAAATTCCCAATCTCAATGTCAAAGTAAACTGCCTTGGAACAGGAGCGGCAACACCACCGGTATTGAAGAACTCAGGGTCCTGACCGTTGAGTTTCTTGTCGGCATAAATAAGGAACAGGTTGGTAGCCTGCAACTTTAATGAAAGGTTGCTCAACTTCATCTTTGAAGCCCAGTCCTTAGGGAAGTCGTATGCCAATGAAATTTCTTTCATACGGATGAAATCACCCTTGGCGATACGTTCTGTAGAATAGTTGTAAGCACCGTAAAGTGTTGACAGATAAGCGTCCTGCTGATTCATACGTGTATCGGCAATGACCGGTATTCTTGTCTTTGTCTCATCACCGGGAACAGTCCAGCGGTTTTTGAATTCCTTAGGCATGGCGTCCATATCGGAGTACTCACTCCTGAACACCGGATCCAGACGCACTACATTGCCAAATGAATATGTAATGAATACGTTCAGCTTTAAGTTCTTATATGTGAATATATTTCCGAAACTTCCTGTAATGGTAGGGTCTGTAGGTCCTTCGTAAACCAGATAGTCCTTTATACGTTCCTGGAAGTTTATATCCGCACCGCCGGAAGTAAGCTTGCCCTCGTGATTGATGAATGTAGGCAGACCCTGCTCGTTCAGTCCACGGAAATCCATTGAGAACAAAGCGCGTACAGGATAACCTTCCATCGCAAAACCGCTACCTGAAATCATATCCATGATTGTAGTATTGGAATCAAGGTCTGTCACTTCGTTTTTCGTCTTTGAGAAAATGAAGTCTGTTCCCCACTTGAAGCTCTTTGTCTCGATGTTGCGTGTTGACAACGTAACCTCGAAACCATGCGATTTCATACTTGCCACGTTAGCATATTTCAATGTCTGGCCACCGACACCTTGAGTGTAAGTAGGGCCAATCAGGTCGTAGTTGTTACGCTTGTACCAGTCTAATACGAGGTTGATGCGGTTGTCGATGAATCCAACTTCGGCTCCTATGTTAAGCTCGTGCTTCTTCTCGTAAGTAAGGTCTTTGTTGGCCAGATCGGAAATAATCAGTCCTGACTCGCTCACACTGGCGAAAGGACGGTAAGGGTTGTAACTGCTGATGACAATCAATGAGTTTGACACATCGGCAGGACCGCGGTCGGCTGTCAATGAATACGATGCCTTCAACGTCAGATTAGACAATGCTGGACGAAGAGTTTCAAACCATTTTTCCTCGTGAGCGTTCCACGCCGCCGAGACGTTCCACGTAGGCAGCCAACGTGCAGAACGGCTACGCCCCAGACGGTTTGAGCCTTCATAACGCACAGTTCCGTTCAATGTGTATTTTCCGTTATAAGAATAAGTGGCTGTACCGAAGAAAGCCACGTCTCTTGAACGTGTCATATTGACAGTATAATATGTAGAGTTTTCTTCCTTTCCCTGCTTGAAGAACTCATATTCGTATGAAGGAAGCATACCCATGTCGTACTGCAAACCTACACCTGTAAAGTATGTCTTGGTACGGTCAGTGGCATTAAGCTCCATACCACCGAAGAAGTTGAAAATGTGCTTCTCGTTGTACACATCGTTATAGCTGGCTGTTGCACGGAAGTCATAACTGTTCATGCCGTACTTTGTCTCACGGTAGAAACCTCCCACCGGCAGCACAGAGACAGGCAACGAGTTGACAACATCAGGGTCTGTATACAGCCACGGATTGGCATCACGCATTGTGGCATCCTCCATTGCACGGTATGCCCATGCCTGGTTAGAATAATCAGTAATCTTGTGAGCCTGTGTGGTAGTGGAGTACTTGTATGCTCCCAAAGCCGCAAGTTCCACCTTGCGGTAAGGTTTCCATTTCAGCTCACCCTGGAACTTCATGTCCACCACATCAAGGTCCATATAGTTGTTGTCCAGCTCATGCAGGATATTGAAAGGAGCGTAGTTACGAACATAATATTCGTCAGGGTCAAGAGTACGCGAAGTATTCAAGGCATAAGAGTAAGGGTTGATGTCGAAATCACGTCTCACCTCGCCGCTTACGGGGTCAATGCCTGAACTCAAAGTACCCGGAGCACGCTGCTTACGGTACGAGGCATTACCTATCATGTTCAGCGTAAGGTGCTTTGACAAGTTGTAAAGGGCATTCACGTTGGCAGTGTAACGCTGCACTTTGCTCTGCTTTGTCCATCCCGGATCGTTCATGACACTCAAAGAAGTGTAATACGACGCTTTCTCCGTACCGCTGCTCATGCTGATGGCATGGTTCTGCGACACACTGTTGTTGAACAGAATATCGAACCAGTCTGTATTCTGGAACTCGGCGCCACGCAGATAAGCGGCTCTTGCCTCGGGAGTGTTAGCAAGGGCAAATCCGCCTCCCGGCTGATAATCATTTATAAGGTGATACATCTTGCCGTACACACCGCTGCTTGCAGCGCGATACACTTCCGCAAGATTAAGATAGCCATTAGATTCCAAGGTCTTGTAAACTCCCATCTGCTCCTGGGAATTCATTATATTGAAGTTCCTGTAATTAGGTTTCATGCGCATGGAGAATTCTCCGGTGTAGCTTATTTTATTAGAACCTGCCTTACCTTTCTTTGTAGTAACGACAATCACACCGGCCATTGCGCGGGCACCGTAAATGGATGTCGCCGAACCGTCTTTCAATATCTGAAAACTCTCAATGTCATCGGCATTCAATCCGGAGATGGCGGAACTAATCAAAGTAACGGCATCACCCGAAGACAAGGCATCGGCACTTACTTCTGTCACATCTTCCATTATGACCCCATCCACAACCCAAAGCGGCTTGGAACTACCATAAATGGAAGTCGCACCACGCACACGGATTTTAGGAGCGGTACCGAAAGTACCTGAAACATTCTGGACCGACACACCGGCAGCACGTCCTTCAAGCGCACGGCTCACTTCCGGCACACCATCCATCTTTACATTATCAGCAGAAAGCTGTGAAGATGAACCGGTAAACAGACGCTTGTCCATACGCTGCATACCTGTCACTACTACTTCTTCCAGCATCTCGGTATCAGGCACCAACTTCACCACCATATTATTCTTGGCGGCAAGGGTTACACCCTTCATACCAATGTAGCTGATTTGCAACTTTGCACCTTGACCTACATTCAAGGTGAATTTACCATCAATGTCAGTAACCGTTCCCGTGGAAGTACCTTCTACAAGAATAGAGGCTCCTATGACCGGGAAACCATCTTCAGCAGACAGAACAGTTCCGGACACTTCTGAAGTTTGGGCTGCTACCCCCCCCATGCCTACTACAAAAAGATAGGCAAAAAGCATAAATAACGCTCTCTTCATACAATAAACATCTGTTTAGCTAACAAAATAATACAATAAATCTAAAATATTAAACAAAAATATCATTAATCCTTCTTATGTTGACCCTACATCTTCACCAGGCATCAGAAACCTTCACGGCCACATGCCTTCAAGCCTACTGAGTGCAAATTTAGTAAATATTTTCGTTTGTTTACTATTTTCATATTAATTAACATTAAATTGTACAATATATCATAAAACTGGTTTCACAGCCCAAAGGGGCAGGCAGAATTACTTACAATTTGATACAGGAAATTGGAAGGCCGTACACAATGGCAAAAACTGGAAAGATACGTGAAAACAGCCCTGCAGATTTTGGTGCTGACGATGGTCGGCAATGCGTCCCACCATTGTCAGCAGCATTACCGACGATGATGGGCAATGGTGCTGACTATCGTCGGCACCAAAAGATACGGGCACTCTTACAGATACACATTATATAATATAAACCGTTCCCATTCCTGATACACATGCATAATCCGCGCAAAGTATGAACATAAGGAAGGCGAGAACAACTTTCCACAAAAAAAACACATAAAAGTTTTGGTAATTTGAAAAAACTTCATACCTTTGCATCCGCAATCGAGAAATAATAACCTCGGCAACATCGGAAAATCCGATATAGGATGGCCCGTTCGTCTATCGGTTAGGACGCAAGATTTTCATTCTTGAAAGG